>Ga0182030_10000008_pt1 | contig 267098 bp, 194 predicted proteins | sample 812S3MmetaG_FD_121299 | JGI IMG/M metagenome (GOLD analysis project Ga0182030, IMG submission 121299) | Permafrost microbial communities from Stordalen Mire, Sweden - 812S3M metaG (Illumina Assembly) | ecosystem: Environmental > Terrestrial > Soil > Wetlands > Permafrost | place: Sweden...
CTAGCCCTGGCCGCAACCGCTGCGCTGGTCTATGTTCCCTTCGCGGAAAGGACGCTGGTGCGAATGGCTTATCGCGAGGAGTAAGGATCAAGCTGACAGCTTTGCGGTTTGGAAGATAAGGGGACCTGCGATGAAGAGAGATATCTTCGATGAGTTGATGACGGGCGTGGCGTCGATGAAGGGCCAACGCGAGGGGAAGATCACCTTGAGGAGTTATAAGGTCGAGGTCGCGCGACTGCCGAAAGTGGATGCGAAGCTGATCCTGGATACGCGGAAGAAGCTGCGGCGCTCGCGTGCGGTTTTCGCGCGCAGGCTGCGCATCAACGAGAGAACGCTGGAAAAATGGGAGCAGGGGCGCGCCAAGCCGAATCCGCAAGCGGCCGCTCTTGTGCTCCTGGTGCGCCGGTATCCGGATACACTGGCTCGATTGGACGAACTGGCGGCGCGGTAACTTGGGCATCCGGCGAAATCACAAGATAGACGCGACCCTGGAATCCCAGGTCTCGAAAAGCGCGAGACCTGGGGCACCCGGCAACCCCTTCTACTAAGGGGAAAAGCAACGGCAAAACCCTTCTTGCCGAGGCCGCGCCTCTGTGCCAAAAAACGGTTGACAGAGCCGCCGTGGTTATAGACAGGATGACATTTCATTTTGAATGGGTGGCCGAATTTATCGCAGCGCTGAAGCGCTGCGCCACCCAAAATCAGAAGCTGCAAAGTGCATGACCGGGTTGGACCGCGGCGGGCCTAGGAATCGGGCTCGAGTGCGTTTCATAAATGTCTCTCGATCCGAAGTCACATCCCTCAGGGGCTGAAGCCCCGCATTTTGGCGGGCGCTTGCGGCACGGCTAAAGCCGTACCCTTCCCAAACCCGATTTATGAAACACGTTCTACAACGCCAACTAACTCGGCTACGCCAGCAGCTTGGCGGCGTCTTTGGCGAAGTAGGTCAGGATTATGCTGGCGCCGGCTCGGCGGATACTTAGTAAGGACTCCATCATGACGCGGTCGCGGTCGATCCAGTTGTTGCGGGCGGCCGCTTCGATCATGGCGTACTCTCCCGAGACTTGATAGGCGGCGAGCGGCAAGTCGAAACGATCGCGGGCGGCGGCGATTACGTCGAGATAGGGCATGGCTGGCTTGACCATGATCATGTCCGCGCCTTCTTCGACGTCGAGCGCAATTTCGCGCATGGCTTCGCGGAAGTTGGCAGGATCCATCTGGTAGGAGCGGCGGTCGCCGAACTGCGGCGTGGAGTCGGCGGCTTCGCGGAAGGGGCCGTAGAATCCGGAAGCGAACTTGGCGGCATAAGAAAGGATGGGCGTGTTTTCAAGGCCGTCCTTATCGAGGGCGGCGCGGATGGCGGCAACGCGGCCGTCCATCATGTCGGAAGGCGCGATGATGTCGACTCCGGCGCGGGCAAGCGAGACGGAAGTGCGGGCCAACAGTTCGAGGCTTTCATCGTTGGCGATTTCGAATTCGGACTGAGCTGCATGGACAATTTTGTCCATCACGTCGTTTAGATCCTTGCGGTCGACGACGGCGGCAGTGGTCTTCGCATTCCTGGCGGCTGCGCCCAACGATTGCGGCCTTGCTTTGACGATGCCGCAATGGCCGTGCGACATGTATTCGCAGAGGCAGACATCTCCCATGATGACGACGTCGGGCGTTTCGCTTTTGATGGCGCGGGCGGCCTGCTGAACGATGCCGTCCTCGGCCCAGGCGCCGGTGGCGACTTCGTCTTTCTTTTCCGGCAGGCCGAAGAGGATAACGGAAAGCACGCCGAGTGAGCGGGCGGCGCGGACTTCCTTGACGGCTTCGTCCACGGAGAGATTGAAAACTCCTGGCATGGAGCGGACTTCCTTGCGAATGCCGGTGCCCGGGCAAACAAACAAGGGATAGACGAAGGCTTCGGGCGTGAGACGGGTCTCGCGGACCATGGAACGAAGGGTTTCGGTGCGGCGGAGACGGCGCAGGCGCTGAACGGGGAATGCCATGGGAAGAATTTTAGCAGCCGGGAGCCGGCGGGCAGCGGTTGGCGAGGTCACATGGCAATGTGATCGTGGTCACAGGCCGCGGCGCACTGCGGCGGGAACGCATGTTACTACGGTAACCGGCGGTAACCGGAAGGTGATCTCAACATAAGCTTGCCAAAACCCTATTATGCAAGCAGTGTTCTCGCGTCCCATTCCGTCGCTGCTTGGTGGGATCTTGCTGGTGGCCGCTTATGCAATGGCTCCGCATCTGTTCCCGGGCGCCATGTTTCGGATTGTGATGGGCGATCTGGTTCCTTTGTTGCTGCTGGGCCTCACCTGCGTGCTCTGCTGCCGGAACGCCGTGGACAGCCACGGCCACACACGCCTGTTCTGGAGCCTGATGGCTACCGGCATGGCCATGTGGTGGATCAACCAGTTGGGCTGGACATGGTATGAAGTTGTGCTGCGCAAGTCGATCCCCGACCCATTTCCGGGAGACGTGGTGCTGTTCCTGCACATCGTCCCGTTCATGGGCGCGGTGGCGATACGGCCGCACGAAGCGGATGAAAAAGAAAGCGTTCTGATCAGCGCGCTCAACGTCTTCATCCTGCTGGTTTGGTGGGTAGTGGTCTATGCGTTCTTTGTATTTCCCGAGGAGTACATTGCGACGAACATTCCGGTATATACGCTGCGGTGGGATCTTCTGTATGTTGTCGAGGGCCTTGCCCTGATTGCCGTAGCGGCATTTGCCTACTCTTCCAGTGCGGGTCCGTGGCGCAAACTCTATGGAAGGATCGTCGCTGGCTCGATTATTTATGCGCTTGCCTCGGAAGCGCTGAATGCGGCCATCGCGCGCGGCGTTTATCGCACGGGCGGCGTTTACGATCTGCCGTTTCTTACTGGGGTGCTGGCATTTCTCTGGGTGGCATGGAGCGGGAGATTATCGCTACGCGAAACTCTGATCATGCCGCCGATTCCAAAAGGCGGGCGCGCATTCGCTCCGTTGTTTGCCCAAGTGGCGCTGATTTCATTGCCGATCATGGGCTACGTCGCGCTCTTTCTGAGCCACGATGCGCCCTCGCTGCGGAGCGTTCGTTTCAGCGTTTCCATGGGTGGCGTCGCCATCCTTGCCTTCTTTGTTTTCCTTAAACAGTATTTGTTGGATCGGAGGCTGATGCGGCTGCTCGATCATTCACGAGCGAGCTTCGACAGCCTGCAGCGTCTGCAAGGGCGAGCCGTCCAGCAGGCAAAACTCGCATCTCTTGGGGAGCTGGTTGCGCTCGCCGCCAGCGAACTGGAAGACCCGCTCTCCGCCATTCTGGAAAAGTCCGAGCGTATGGCGGGAAACGCCAATTTGACTCGCGAGCAGCTTACCAACGCACAAAAAATAGGACAGCAGGCTCGCCGTACTCACGCATTGATTGCAGATCTTCTGAGTTTCTCGCAGCAGACTCCGGGGGAGAAAGTCCCGCTCGAATTGAAGCCGCTCTTAGAGCGGGCGCTTCAGATGGAAGCATTCAAACGCGAGAATCGTGGCATAACTCTTGCGGTCGCGAAAATGAATTCGGTGCCGCGCGTGCTCGGCAATCCCAATCAACTCCTGCAGGCTTTTATTCAAATCGTCGAAAATGCCGTCGATGCGTTGCAGGGTAGAGAAGGCGGCCAGTTCCAGGTCTCGGCATGGCACGATTCCGGGGAAGTGGTGATTCAGTTCGACGACAATGGGCCGGGCCTCGAGCATCCCGAGCGTGTCTTCGACCCGTTTTATACCACCAAGCCGGTCGGAAAAGGCACCGGCCTGGGACTTAGCGCCGCTTACGGCGTGATTCAGGATCACAGAGGCCAAATCACCTGCTCCAACCGGACGGAGGGCGGGGCCAGGTTTGAGATCCGGCTGCCCGCGTTCCGGGTAGGATCGGCTGTGCCCGCCGCCGCTGGAATCGGCTCAGCCTAAGACTGTCGACCGCTCAGGCCGTCGCGGCCAGGCTCGTCATCTCCAGGCTCGTCATCGCTGAAGACCTCCGCCGTAAAGGCCTCGATCTTGGCCGAATGTCTCCAGGCATCCATGGGCAGGCCGGCCTTGCGGCAAGTCTGTTCGAGAAAGGCCTCGCGCTCCCAGCCATGTTCAGCCGGCACTTGTGGCAGCAGCAGGCCGCGGCGCATTCCGTCCGATATAACCAGCCCGTGGCGGCCGACTTCCACGCGCGGGGCATCGATGGGAAAAAGCTGCGAAAGTACGCTCAGCGAGATTTTCAGTTCTGGCAGTTCGGCGGCGGACACTGGTTGAAATCGCGAATCGTCGAAAGCGGCGGCGCAGGCGGTCTCGGCTACGGCTTGAAGCAGAGAACGGATCGGAGCGGCATAGCCCACACATCCTCTTAAGTCGCCGTGCAAGTAAAGCGTGGTGAAAACGCCGCGCGGTTCCTGGAGAGGCGCCCAAACGCGCGCTGGCGCGCTGGAAGGCGGTGTGCCCGGCAGCGGCTTGCCCGCGATTTTCGAGGCGATCGCTTCGTGCGCGATCGTCAGCAGAAATTTGCGCTGTTCGGGAGAAAATTCGGGAGTCGTCCGCGAAGCGTCCGCGTCATGGCTGGCGATGAGGTTTTCAGACGGGTTGAACATCGCGTTTCCTCCGCCGTGTCAGGACGAAGGCACGCCTCTTGCGCCGCTTTTCCGACCGCTGATCGATCCGCGACCAGAATGCAACGAAGTAATCCCCCGCGGAGACCAGCGACAGCAGCACCATGAACCAGATTGCCAGGCAAGCGATCCAATAGACGGGGAAAATATAAACGCTTCCCAACGGCCACTCATGCCAGCGCCGCGCCAAAATAACAGCGACGACCGAAATGATCTGCACCAACATCTTGAACTTGCCCAGTTCACTGGCCTGAATGGTGAAACCCTCCGACGCGGCAATGGAGCGCAGTCCGCTGACCAGAAACTCGCGGCCGATGATTACGACCGCCATCCATGCGGGCACAAGCGCGGGATTGAATTGCACCAGGGTGATGAAGGCAGCCGCGATCAGTAACTTGTCGGCCAGAGGATCGAGCAGCATTCCCATGGTCGTGATCTGGCCGCGTTTGCGCGCCAGATAGCCGTCGATTCCGTCGGTGATGGAGGCCAGGATGAAGACCGTGGAGGCTAGTATCTCTCGCTCCCCGTTGCCATCCGACAGCCGTGGGGTGCAAAGAATCCAGATGAGCAGCGGAATCGCAGCGATGCGGGTGAGCGTGATGGAGTTGGGGAGATTCACGCGAGCGACAGAGCCTCGGAAGCAGCACCTTGATTATCCTCTACAACCGGAGTCAAGGCAACGACGTGATGATGGCTGATAGCTACATGCCGCAAGCCGCGAAACGTGGGCCGTACGAAAAGAAGTAGTCAGGCGGCTTGTTTTCTGAAAGTATCGCCAGTTATGTTTCACAAGGCCAAGATAAAGTCGTAGACAAACTCCCGACTTGGGTAAAGTTCATTCTGTTGGTCCTCCCCATCCTTTTGAGGGTGTACTGCATCGCTAAGTACGGCTTCTGGTCATTCCTGCTGAAGGTGATTTTCAGTCCTTAATTTCAAACTGAGGCACTACCGCCGGTTTGTATTTTTGGTTCCGCCAGCGTATAGTTAGCAATGAAAACTGTTGTGTCGTAGTGTCTGATTGTCGAAGCACACCAGTGGGCGAAAGCCCACTTTTTACTTGGCGTGAAGTTTGCTGGCGTGGGTTCTGCGTAAGTTATTGAAGCAATGGCTTTTGATCAGGGCAAGATCCGGGAGATTGCCGATCGAGTCGCCTCTTCGAGCGGGCTCGAAGTTGCCGACATCGAATTTCTGGGGTCGGGCAAGCATCGAATGTTGCGGGTGTTTATCGACCGTCCGGGGGCGGTGCCCTCGGCGGATCATCCCGATGGGGTCACGCACGAAGATTGCTCGGCGTTTAGCCGCGAGTTTGGAACGATCGTCGACGTAGAGGATGCGGTGCCGGGCGGAGCGTATGTGCTGGAGGTTTCTTCTCCAGGGCTTGATCGCAAGCTGAAAACGGCGGCGGATTTTGAGCGCTTTCGCGGACATCGCATGAAACTGACGACACGTGAGCCGGTGAACAACAACAGGCATTTTGAGGGGAAGCTGGAAAGCTTTGAAAGTGGGAAGCTGTTGCTCGATCTGAGCGCGGCGCGGCGGAAGATGCGGCCGAAGGATGGTTCGCAGTCGGTCGAGATCGAACTGGCGAACGTGGAAAAAGCGAATCTGGTGCCGGAAATTTAGAAGCAGGTAATAGGTGTCAGGTCTCAGGGAAAGCAATTCCTGAGACCTGGAACCTGAAGACTGAAATTCTTATGGCTAGCGAGCTCTACAACATAATCGACGCGGTGAGCCGCGAAAAGGGAATCGACCCGCAGATCGTGGTCAGCGCGGTCGAGGACGCGATCGTCGTGGCAACGCGCAAGTACTACAAGACGCAGGAGAACCTGCGCGCCGTTCTCGACAAGGATTCCGGCAAGATCAACGCCTATGCCGTGAAATCGATTGTGGAGACGCCTGAGCAGGTGGAAGACGCGAATCTACAGGTCACTGTGGAGCAGGCGCGGAAACTCGATCCCAGCGCCGAAGTCGGTGGCGAGTTGCTGATCCCCAAAGTGACCGAGGGCATCCTCGGACGCATCGCTGCCCAGCTCGCGAAGCAGGTTATCTTTCAGAAAGTACGCGAAGCCGAGCGCGACACCGTTTACAACGAGTACGTCGGGCATGTCGGCGAGATCGTGAATGCCACCGTCAAGCGCATCGAAGGGCCCGATGTGATCGTCGATATCGGCAAGGCCGAAGCGAAGATGGGCCGCAAGGAGCAGTCGCGGCTGGAATCGTTTGCGATTGGCGAGCGCATTCGCGTGGTCATTGTACGCGTGGAAAAAGCGGCCAAGGGTCCGGGCGTGATCGTATCCCGCGCGGCGCCGGAACTGGTGCAGCATCTGTTTCAGACCGAAGTGCCGGAGATCTACGATGGCACTGTTGTTATCCGAGCGACTGCGCGCGAGGCTGGCGAGCGCACCAAGATTGCCGTCATGTCGAAGGATAAGGACGTCGACGCGGTTGGCGCCTGTGTCGGCATGAAGGGCATGCGAGTGCAGTCGATCATCCGCGAACTGCGCGGCGAAAAAATCGACATCATCGAGTATCACGAAGATCCGGTGACGTTCGCCGAGAAGGCGCTTCAGCCGGCCAAAGTGAGCCGCGTTACCGTCGTCGACGCTGGCGAAAGACATCTGGAAGTGGTTGTTGACGATACGCAACTTTCACTTGCGATCGGCAAGAAGGGCCAGAACGTGCGGCTGGCGGCGAAGCTGCTGGGCTGGAAGATCGACATCAAGAGCGAAGAGGAAAAACGGCAGGAAGTTGAGCAGCAGATGTCGGCTCTCGTCGTTCAGACCGTGACTCCGCTCGAAAATGTGACTGGCCTGGGCGATGGTCTGGTTGAAAAGCTGAAGGCTGCGGGCGTGAACACGGTGGAATCGCTGGCTGACATGACGCCCGAGCAACTCGAGGCCATTGAAGGCATTGGCCCGAAAACGGTGGAAAAAATCAGTATTGCGGTCAATAATTATTTTGCCAGTCTGGATGGCGGCGAACCTGTGGCCGCTGAATCCGAGACTGTGGCTGAGACTGCTGAGCAGGCTGCCGGGGAAAGCGCCGCGGAAGAAGCGGTTTCCGGCGAGGAATCGGCAGAGACGGGCGTCGCGGCAGAAGCATCGACCAGCGAGACTGAAGCTCCCGAAGCGGATGCTGAAGCCGATCAACCGCCAACTGATGCTGAGTCAGAGAACGAAGTTTCAGAAAACGAAACCCCAGAAGCCGAAGCTCCGGAAGACCCGGGAGCTGAGGACAAAAAAAGCTAAGTTCGGGGGAACGTGGCGAGTCCGGAAGGATTTCCGGGTCGCAAGCGCGGGCTTCGCCAGCGTGGCAGCAAAATGCACTAGAAATAGGTGACGCTTTCGATGGGCCGCCTGAAGAACTGGATAAGGATTTCCGCGAGGCTAGATATGCGAGCGTAAAGTCGACACTCGAACCAGGCGGGACAGGAAGAGGAACGGAAACTGGATGAAGATTCGAATCAATGATCTGGCCCGTGAGCTGGAGGTCAAGAGCAAAGCCATTCTTGACGTCCTGACCGAGGTCGGCGTTACCGAGAAGAAGACGCATTCCAGTTCGCTGGAAGACCACGAAGCGGACCTGGTGCGCAAGCGTCTTCGTTCCCACGCCGAAACGGGATCGGCTTCCGCCAGAGCGTCACGTCCCGCCGCTCACGGCGAAGACGAGATCAAGACCAAGATCGACCTCTCCCACATCTCGCGGCCCGGCGATGTGCTGCGCGCCATCACACAACAGAAAGAAGCCGTCGAGCATCCTGCGGCCCATCCTGTAATTAAGCCTGCTGCGCCGGTTGCGCCGCCTCCTGTTGCCGCGCCGTCGATCGAGGCCAAAGCCGGCGCTCCGGCGGCGGCTGCAGTTCCCAAGGCTGTGCCGCCCAAGCCCGCAGTTGCCGAGCCTCCCGCACCAAAATTTGTTACGCCAGCTTCTGTGGCTGCGCTGCGGCCGCCATCGGTGGTTGTGATTCCTCCGAAGGTTCCAGTAACGCCGCCGGCAAGTGCAGTGCCGCCGCCGACGACGTCGTCTCCCGCTTCGTCTTCGGCAACGACGGCGAGTGCTCCGCCTGCGATTGCCGTTCCACCGCGGATTCCGCCGTCGCCAGCGATTCCAGCGAGCGTGTCTGCATCCGCGCAAGCGCCGCCAGTTCAAAGCGCGCCGGTTCAGCCCGCCACTCCCGAAAAGCCAGCGACGCCAGGACCGCCAGCCCGGCGCATGATTATGCCGCAGACTGGTCCGCGTCCGGTGTACAAAGCGCCAACTCCGCCTCCTGGAGCGCCGCCACGGCCAGCGCCCGGCCGCCCGATTCCCGGCCAGCCGATCTTTCAGCGTACTGCGCGTCCGGGCGCACCCGGATCGCGTCCGCCCCTGCGTCCCGGTGAGCGCCGTCCCATGCATCCGACGCGCGTGGCTCCGACAGGAAGCCGGCCGCTCGGCGTGGGCCCCGGCGCACCGATCGGGGCGCCTCCGGGGCCGAGCCGTCCCGGAAGCCGTCCTGGCGCACCATCGCGCCGTCCCGGGCAAAGATATGTTCCACGCGGCATAAAAGAAGGCCCGATGAAGGGCTATACTCCGCCGCCGCGCATGATCGTGAACAACGAGCCGGCGCCGATCACGCGCAACATCACGATCCCCGAGGGCGTTTCGGTGAAGGATCTCGCGGAAAAGCTTGGCATCCGTGCCAAGGATTTGATCGCGCGCCTTGTTGTGCGCGGCGTATTCGCGACCATCAACCAAACGCTCGATGCGGAACTCGCCAGCGAGATGGCGCGTTTCTTCGGAGCCGAGACCGAAGTCATCAGCTTTGAAGAACAGGCTGCCAAAGATACGGCCGAGGCTACCGAAGCGAGCGAAGAGGGAGCGGAAACCGTTTCGCGTCCTCCCGTCGTCACCATCATGGGCCACGTCGATCACGGCAAGACTACGCTGCTCGATGCGATCCGCTCGACCAACGTTGCCGAAGGCGAGGCTGGCGGTATCACACAGCATATTGGCGCGTATAAAGTGCGAATTACCGATACGTCATCTCCCGCATTTGGGCGCGAGATCGTGTTCCTGGACACGCCGGGCCACGAAGCATTTACGCGCATGCGCGCGCGCGGGGCAAAAGCTACCGACATTGTCGTGCTGGTGACGGCCGCCGATGACGGCGTGATGCCACAGACCATTGAAGCCATCGACCATGCTCATGCAGCAGAGGTTCCGATCATCGTCGCCGTGAACAAGATCGATAAGCCGGATGCGATGCCGGAGCGCGTGAAGAAGCAACTTGCCGATCGCGGCCTGCTGCCGGAGGACTGGGGCGGCAAAACAGTCTTCGTCGATGTTTCCGCTAAGAAGAAAACAAATCTCAACCTGCTGATGGAAATGATCTGCCTGACAGCGGATCTGCAGGAGCTGAAGGCTACTCCCGGCCGCGCGTCCAGTGGCGTGGTGCTGGAAGCGAAACTGGATCGCGGACGCGGTCCGGTTGCGACCATTCTGGTGCAGAACGGCACGCTCCACGCGGGCGATAACTTTGTGGTGGGCAACGCTTACGGCAAAGTGCGCGCCATGTTCGACGATCGCGGAGCACAGATGCAGGAAGCGCCGCCTTCCACTCCGGTCGAAATCATTGGTTTGGAGAGCCTGCCGCAGGCAGGCGACCAGTTTGTGGTCGTCGCCGACCGCGAGAAGGCTCGTGACATTTCCGACTATCGCGAGCAGAAAGCCCGTGAAGCGGCGCTTGCCAAGAGTTCGCGTGTCTCGCTGGAAGGCCTGGCGGAACAGCTGAAGACCGCCGGCATGAAGGAGCTGAACGTCATCTTGAAAGCCGACGTGCAGGGGTCGGTCGAAGTGCTGGGCGATCTGTTGGGACGCCTGTCGAACGACAAAGTACGCCTGAAGCTGCTGCGCTCCGGTATTGGCGCCATCACCGAAACCGACGTGCTGCTGGCTTCGGCATCGAACGCCATCATTATCGGATTCAACGTGCGCCCAGAGCGCAAAGCCCAAGAACTGGCCGATCAGGAAAAGGTCGACATCCGCCTGCACTCGATCATTTACGAGCTGCAGGATGAGATCAAGCGCGCCATGACTGGTCTACTTGAGCCGACCATCAAGGAAACGTACCAGGGCCGCGCTCAGGTGCTCGAAACCTTCCGCATTCCGAAGGTGGGGACGATTGCGGGCTGTCGCGTCACCGATGGCCTCATCAAGCGCGATTCGGAAGTACGGCTGCTGCGCGACAATGTGGTGGTATTCAAAGGCAAGGTGGGATCGCTGCGGCGCTTCAAAGACGATGCTTCGCAGGTGACCAGCGGGATGGAGTGCGGTATCTCGATCGCCAATTACGGCGACATCAAAACAGGCGACGTGATCGAGGCTTTCCTCACGGAGAGAATCGCCGCCGAAAGTATCGCGTAGCGTTCATTCCGAGAGATACAGAATTAAGAAGGGCGTGGCTCTTAGAGCCACGCCCGAGTTGTTTGTGACGTAATCGTCTGGTCCGTCTAGCGATTACTTGTTGCGGTTCTTCCAGGCTGCCCGCGCCCCGGCTTTCAAGGGCACGATTGAAAAATGGGAATGTGCCGCAGCTGGCCGGCTTTGCGCGGAGCTTTGCGCGGAAGCCTGCTGCTCAATGATACCCGTCCCGAGTTGGTAGTCGTCGGTTTCGAGTATCAAGGCGGTCGCCCCGTTGTTCGCGAGATAGTAGTTAAAGTTGACCAAGTTGGTCCCGCTCGACGTGGAAGCGGCTGAACCATATCCTGGCGCGGCTGAATTCGTGGTTAGGTTTCCGTCGAAGGCAGTGCCGAAGGTAGTGGTGCCTTCGTCGTTGATGTCCTCGACACCGGTAAAGCTGGAGCCGCTGGAACTAGTGACGATTTCAGCAATGTCATCTTCCTCGAATGATCCACTGCCGTTGCCGGCGTTGATTGCCGAGATATTCAGGCCGTAACCTTGGGATGTGCCGAGTGAAGTTGCGGAGCCCTGCGGCAGCGCAATCCCGCCGGTAATCCCTCCGTTGTCAATTTCCAGCAACTCAATGCCGCCGCTGGAAGGATAGGCAGCAAACGTAACATCGCTGTTCGTGCCGGAAACTCCGTTATAGATGCCGTTGAGAGTCAGTTCGGTCCGGCCGCCAGAGAAGCTGGTGTAAGAACCGCCAAACCCCGAAACCTGGCCGGTCGTACCCGCATCGTTATAGTCCTCAAGTCCGGCGCTGATCGCGTTGCTGCTGCCTGCGGTGATGAACCCTGCGACGGCCAGAGGAGCGTCACTATTATCAAGGCCATCCATGGCGTACGCGTATATGCCATTCGGGATCGATGTCTGCTGCGTGAAGGCATCGCCGGCCAGAATTTGCGCCGTATCGGTTTCGATGAATTTCAGATGCGTGTCGTCGACCATGTAGACATGGAAATTGTAGGTGGTTCCGTTTTGAGCAACTAGGAGGGCTGTGCCTGGCGACCCTGCGGTCACGGTAGCGGAGAGAGTGAGGCCCGCCGTTCCGCCGGGTGCCGTGCCGTTGCTGTTAATGTCTATAAGGCCGTTAGTCGGTTCGCCTTGAGGTTTGGATGCGCTTACGTCAAAGGTGCCCACTGCGGCCAATGGGACTTCATTTTGTCCGGAAACGGAAGCACCAGTAAGGCCAAACGAATAAGCACCCGTGAGGCTTCCAGTGGTCTGCAAATCAAGGGTGCCGCTGCCGGTGCCGTTGCCGTCGAACTCGGTAACCAGCCCACCGGCGGTTGAAGTCAGGACAAAGTCGAAGGTGGAAGAACCTCCGCTATATTGAATGGTGGCGGTCCCGCGGCCGTCGGAGCTAACGCTATAGGTTCCCGATGTGATTGCGGTGGAGAACGGACCACCCGTCAGGCTAAAACCGTTGACATCGATCATGCCTCCGGTGATACCGCCTGTGCCATTGGCCGTTACGGTACCGACCGCCGCCAGGAATAGGCCATTCGTGGAATCGGAGCCGAGGGAAGAGAAAACGTAGGTACCGCTCAGATTGCTGGCGCTATAGCCTTGATTATTGACGGGGGCCCCGTTATTGCTGGAGCCGCAACTGGCGACGAAAAGCGTAGTGGCGATAACCGCCAAAGCCATGAGCAGGCGCGCGGCACACTTCGTGGAAGCGAGGGGATTCATAGACACACTCTCCTGTGGTGATGTCCTCTAGGATGCTACAAAACACCGATCTACGGGAAAAGTTTCTGTAAAAAAACGTAATGAGGAATCTGCTCCGCCAAGCGTTACCGGCTTGAAGCCGCCGTTGATGGGGAGTGAAGAGGTTGCGGAGAAAGTCATTTGCGTGACGCAGGCCGACCCTCAGCGGCTGAAGCCGACCCTGAAAACAAGCTAGTTATCGCAGCGCTGAAAGCGCTGCGCCACCCAAAATCAAGAGCAGATGTTTTTTGCCGCAATCTCTGGAACTCGTGCCCTTCCGCATTTTCATCCTCCCTATGCCTTGGTTGCTTCCACTTGAGTTCGGGAAACCGCGGGCGCGGAGCTTGACTTCGATTTTCGGGATTCCGAGATCCAGATGGCGATGCGATAGAGCAATAGAATGGCGAGCGCGATGGCGTACTCTGCGGGCTTGCGGTGATCGGCCTTTACCAGCCACCAGTAATGAACAACCCCGAGAATTCCGGTCACGTAAATGAGGCGGTGCAGGCGCTGCCAGTTCTTTCCGCCCAAGCGGCGAATCGCTCCGGCGGTTGAGGTGCCGGCCAGCGGAATCATAAGCACAAAGGCGGAGAAGCCGATGGTGATGAAGGGACGCTTCCCGATGTCCTTGAGCATGTCATGGAAGTCGAAGAACTTGTCGAGCCAAATATAGGTGAGGAAATGAAGTGTGCCGTAAAAAAAAGCGAACAGGCCGACCATGCGGCGCACGCCGATCAGCCAGTATTGGCGAGTGAGGCCGCGCAGCGGCGTGATGGCGAGAGTGGCCAGGATGAGAAGGATGGTCCAGTCACCAGTGGAGTGGGTGATGACCTCGATCGGGTTCGCGCCGAGGCCGTCGTGCAGGGCCTTCCAGCCGAGGCGGCCGAGCGGGACGAGGGCCCCGATAAAGATTGCGAGTTTTGTCAGGCGAAGCTTCATAGCGATTGCAGAGGTGAGAGGTCTGAGGTCGGAGGTAAAAAGCGTATCGACAAGACTTTGCTCCTACCTCTGACCTCAAGCCTCTCACCTCAAACCTCTCACCTTCTCTTCAAAAGTTCTTTTTCAGGTCCATTCCTGCGTACAGGCTGGCTACCTGGTCGTATCCGTTGAACATTAGGGTCGGGCGTTTGAAGAATTCTCCCAGTCGCCGCTCTTTGGCTTGGCTCCAGCGGGGATGATCCACGTTTGGATTTACGTTGGCGTAGAAGCCGTACTCGCTGGGCGTGGCGATCTGCCAGCTGTTCCAGGGCTGCTTGTCAGTGAAAGTGATCTTTACGATCGACTTCGCGCTCTTGAAACCATATTTCCATGGAATGACGACGCGCAGCGGCGCGCCGTCCTGATTGGGCAGCACCTCGCCGTACAAGCCGAAGCATAAGAGAGTCAGCGGGTGCATGGCTTCGTCCAAGCGCAGTCCTTCGACGTAGGGCCACTTGAGCACATCGACGCGCTGGCCGGGCATCTGTTTGGGATCGTAGAGGGTGGTGAATTGGACGAACTTCGCGCTCGGGAGCGAATCGGCGCGTTTGATCAGCTCGCTTAACGAAAAGCCGATCCAGGGCACGACAATGGACCATCCTTCGACACAGCGATGGCGGTAAATGCGCTCCTCGGGCGCGGCCATTTTGATGATGGCGTCGATGTCGAGGGCCTGTTTCTTTTTGACCAGGCCGTCGATGGTGACAGTCCAGGGACGCGTCTTGAAATTCTTGGCAAGCGACGCGGGCTCGTATTTGTCGGTCGAGAACTCGTAGAAATTGTTGTAATTGGTGACGTCCTTGTAAGGCGTTTCTTTTTCGGTCGTGCTGAACGAGCTTTTCTGCAAGCCATTGATCTTGTCATTGGCCTGAACCGTAAGTGGAGGATCGGCGAGATTGCGGAAAGCGACGCCGGTCACTGCTGCGGCCCCGGTGAGCACCGCACCGGCAAGAAACTTGCGGCGGTCAAGGTAGGTTTGCCTGGGCGTAATTTCGGAAGACGGAATATCGGCTGGCTCATTGAACAACACGAATACTCACCCCTATTCGGTACGTGCGGCGGGCTCGCGCGGATGTAGTTCCCGCGGGACCGCTAGAGTATAAGACGCGCCGGGCGGAGAAAGGTTTCAGACGGGGTTCGTATCTCCTTGGAAGGCTTGCGCATTCTCTGTCAGTCGAATGGGACAATGACAAGCTCTTTGAGGTTCGTGGTAGTTTAGAAACCGAACCGCACGTTGACCAACAAGCATTGATCAAAGAACATGGGGAAATCGAAGACAGCGGCCCAGCGGGTAAAACAAGCTCCTCCGAAAAAAACGGCTACAAGCAAGTATTTCGCCTATGCGCTGCTGGCGCTGGTGATTGTTCTCTTCGCGGCAATACGGTTCCGGCTGCGCACCATGCCTTTGGAGCGCGACGAGGGGGAGTATGCGTACGCCGGGCAGCTCATGCTCCAGGGAATTCCTCCTTATAAGCTTGCTTACACCATGAAGTTGCCGGGGACGCAGGCGGCGTATGCGGCGATCATGGCGGTATTTGGGCAAACTCCAACCGGCATTCATCTTGGCCTGCTGTTGGTGAATGCTGCAACGACGCTGCTGGTTTACATGCTGGCGAGGCGATTGTCTGGGCGATTGGCGGGGGTGGTGGCGGCCACCTGCTACGCGACGCTTTCCACCAGCTTCACGGTGCTGGGGCTGGCGGCGCACGCCACGCACTTTGTGGTGCTGTTTGCGGTCGCTGGACTTTTGCTGCTGTTGAGCGCATTGGAGAGCGGGAAGCTTTGGCAGTTCTTTCTCAGCGGCGTTTTATTCGGACTGGCATTTCTCATGAAGCAACCAGGCTTGGCGTTTGCCGCTTTCGGAGGACTGTATTTGGTGTTCCGCGAGTGGAGGCAGCCGGTCGAGTGGAAGAGTTTGTTAACCAAAGCTGGCTCCTATAGCGCGGGTGTGGCGCTGCCATTCGCTCTGACTTGCCTGATTCTTCTTGCAACGGGAGTGTTCAGGAATTTCTGGTTTTGGGTGTTCACGTACGCGGGGCAGTATACATCGGAGACTAGCCTTCCTCTTGGAGTCACTATGTTTACGTATGCGTTCCCAAGAATGATGGGCTACGCAGTTTGGATGTGGATCATTGCGGGAGTGGGACTTTCGGCGTTCTGGTGGGACCGAGAGAGCCGCCGCAATGCGGTGTTTGTCGGCGGACTTCTATTTTTCTCGTTCCTGGCGGTGTGCCCGGGGCTTTTCTTCCGCGATCACTACTTCATTCTAATGTTGCCTGCGGTCGCGCTCCTGGCGGGGACGGCGGTTCAGGCGGCAACGAAAGTTCTGGAGACCAAGGGCGGATTGGTTTTGGCTGCAATTCCCGCTCTCGTCTTTTCGGCGGCGGGCGGCTACGCGATAGTTCAACAGAGGGAACTCCTATTCGAGATGGATCCTGTGGCGGCATGCCAGCGACGGTACAGCACGAATCCTTTTCCGGAAGCCAAGGTGATGGCGGAGTACATTGAGGCACACACGGCACCGGGTGACCGAATTGCGGTGCTCGGGTCGGAGCCGGAGATTTACTTTTACGCGAAGCGGCACTCCGCCACGGGCTTTATTTATATGTATGGGCTCATGGAGCAGCAGAAGTACTCCTTGGAAATGCAGAGGGAGATGATTGGTGAAATCGAATTGGCCCACCCTGAGTATCTGGTGGTTGCGAAAAGTTCTTTCTCCTGGCTGCCGACAGAAGGCTCGGTGCAGGCGACGTCAATGTCCGAATGGATGAAGACATACCTTAGCCAATATGACTTGACTGGACTCGCGGAACGAGTGGGCAATCACACCGAATACCATTGGGATGAGAATGCGAAGACGTATATGCCACACTCGCAGAATATTGTGGGGATCTTCAAAAGAAAGAGTTGAGTTTTCCCGAGTTACCCGGCCCTTCGTAAAGCCAAAAAAGATCGCTACTTCTCCCCACCTATTTGCTGCGATAGATACTGCCCGATGCCCATTTCCTTGATGGCGCTGAGTTGGGATTCGAGGAAGTCGGCGTGGCGTTCCTCGTCCTTGAGCGTGCGCTCATACAGTGCTCTGGAGCCGTCGTCCCCAGCTTCTGCGCAGATGTGTACGGATCGGTTGTAGTCGCGGACGGCATCGAGCTCGTCTTTCAGGTTGATCTCGATCTGTTCCTGGACATTAGCGCCGAGCTGGGGTTTCAGTCCTACGTTAACCACTGGGAGTGCGTCCAGGAAGATGATGTGCTCAATGAAGCCTTCGGCATGCCTCATTTCCTCGATGGCGCGGGCTTTGTACATATTGCCCAGACGCGTATAGCCCCAGTTCTGGCACATCTCGGATTGTGCCATGTATTGCACAATGGCGGTAAGCTCGGAACTGAGAGCCGCGTTCAACTGCTCAATGACCTTTTTGTGGCCTTGCATGGATGGTCCTCCGTGACCAGAGGGCGATCTTTGTCCTCGTGACACCTTTATATTTTGTGGGTCGGCGGGAGGCTGTGACGCGGCGCACAAGGAGCGGGTTGGAGGGCAAGGCCGACGCATGAGGTAGGAGCTGAGAAGCAAGAGCGGTCTGCGGTATTGTCGCCTCTCCTGCGGCGTGCCACCTCCGCGGCCATCGGAGAATGGTTACTAAAGGTCGACTACTTCGGGGGACTTAGGCTAAAGTCCGATTGGGGGATTGCCGATCTGGGCTGAATATGATCAACCCCGTTAGCAACGCGCAAACCAACTACGATAACCAGGCTTCGCAAGCGACTGCCCAGCAGCCGAAGCCGCAACCGCAAGCTTCGCATCCGCAGGATACGGTGTCTTTAAAGAGCACGGGCGACGTGGATCACGACGGCGATAGCCGATAGTGGCCTGTTTGCACGCAGCGTTTCGGGTGGAGGGTTGTTGGGTGAAACGCCCTCCGCTGGAACTTCAAAGCCCTTCTTCAAAAAGCCCCTTCTTGCAGTGACCCTGTTTTTTCAACCGCACTGTGGTAATCGACAATTCCCAAGTTGGGGCATGGTCTGGCTGGGTTCTCCCGATAGAATGGAAGTGACCGTGTGAGTGTTTCCAGCCATTTGAGCTTGCACCGGACGGCTCGCCGCGCAGCGGCGAAGACCGGCGGTTCACGCGAAGTTGCTCACCATCGAACCGGACGGAACACGCACCAGTCGATCAGCAGGCACCCCGGGGCCGAACAAAGAACGATTGACCGGCTAACAATAAGGTTGACGTGACGGGAACTGAGCGCCGCCCCGACATTCTGAATGCCAGCGAGGGAACAAAGTGGATCGAAGCGATGTAAACACAGCCAACCAAGCCCACGGAGCCGCGCCAGCACTGGAATATTCGATTTGTTCGCTTGAGGCGAACCACGTAGTTGCCTGGGACGAAATTGCGAGCCTGACTGCGGAGACGGGCAATCCAGCCGAAACTCTTATGAACGTGGTCGCGCTGATTGCGCGGCGGTTCGGTGTCGATGTTTGTTCGGCGTATCTGCTGGAGCCGGATCGGGCGAACCTGGTGCTGGCAGCCACAGTGGGGTTGAATCACTTGTGCATTGGACAACTGCACATGGCGGTGCAGGAAGGACTAACCGGTCTGGTCGCCGAGCAGGTGCGGCCGGTGGCGGTGGAGCATGTGGCGAACCATCCGCGCTTCAAGTATTTCAAAGAGCTTGGCGAGGATGCGTACAAGTCGTTTCTGGGCGTACCGCTGATCGATCGCGGCGTGCTTCAAGGCGTTCTGGTCATCCAGACGGTGGAACCGCGGACGTTCCCGGAGAGCGAAATCAAGATGGTGCAGGAGGCGGCAGCGCGTGTGGCTCCCGTGGTGAGCGAGGCGCGCACTATCGACCGGTTTATCGCGCCGATTCAGGAGAGGATGTGGGCGCTGGCACGCAATTTCTGGTGGAGTTGGGACCACGATGCGGCCGACTTGTTTCGGGATCTCGATCCGCACCGCTGGAGCCAGCTGAACCATAGCCCAGTGGCAATGCTGAAGGAGTTTCCGCTGGCCAAGCTGGAAGCGCGGGCAACCGAGCTTGGATTGCATAGCCGCGTGAACTACGCGTACCGGCGGCTGCGCGAGTATATGGACGCGGAGCATACCTGGGCGGCGCGGCGGGCGGGCGTGCTGCGTCCGCGGCCGGTGGCCTATTTTTCGGCGGAGTTCGGCGTGCACGAATCGCTGCCTGTGTATTCCGGCGGCTTGGGCGTGCTGGCGGGCGATCACATCAAGAGCGCATCGGATTTGGGGATTCCGCTGGTTGCGGTGGGATTGTTTTATCCGCAGGGATATTTCCGGCAGCGGCTGGATATTGATGGATGGCAGCGCGAAGAATACTTCGATACGGATGTCAGCCAGTTGGCGATGGAGCCGGCGATTGGGAAAGACGGCCGGCCGGTAGTCGTGCAAGTGGATACTCGGCATGGCTCGATTCGCGCAAAGGTGAGGCGCGCGCGCGTGGGTCGCGTCGATTTGTATCTGCTGGATTCCGACGTTGAGGGGAACGCCCCGGAGGATCGCGAGCTGACGTCTCGCTTGTATGGCGGCGACGGCCGCGTGCGCGTGCACCAGGAATTGCTGCTGGGAGTAGGCGGACTGCGGGCGCTGAAAGCGCTGGGGATCACGCCGGGCGTGCTGCATTTGAACGAAGGCCATAGCGGTTTCGCGGTGCTGGAAGCGATCCGTCAGCGGATGGAAGAAGAAGGAATCAGCTTTGAGAAGGCGGTGCCGCTAGTGTCGCGGCAGGTGGTGTTCACGACGCATACTCCGGTGCCAGCCGGGCATGACCGCTTCGATGCCGGGTTGATCGAAGATCATCTTGGCCCGTTGCGCGAGGCGATGGGACTCTCCAGCGAACAGTTCATGGGGTTGGGCAGGGAAAATCCCCAGAGCAATGAATCGTTCTGCATGACGGTGCTGGGACTGCGGCTGTCACGGCGGGCGAATGCGGTTTCGTCTCTGCACGGGGAAGTATCGCGCGCGATGTGGACCGGACTGACGCCGGGGAAAACAGAAGACTCAGTGCCGATCGGACATATTACGAACGGCGTACATGTGCCGTCGTGGTTGGCGCCGCAGATGTTCCGGCTGTATGACCGGCATTTGGGAACGGGATGGCACCTGAAGAGTAGCGAGTCGAGGATCTGGGATGGAATTGAGAACGTGGACGACGGCGAACTGTGGGAGACGCACCTGAACCTGAAGTCGCGGATGATCGAATTCGTGCGGCGCCGCGCGGTGATGCAGGCGGAACGCCGTGGCGAGCCGCGCGAGGAGTTGCAGAGGCTGACGCAGGTGCTGAGCCCGGATGCGCTGACGATCGGATTTGCGCGGCGGTTTGCGACTTATAAGCGGGCCAACCTGATTCTTACGGATATCGAACGGCTGGTTTCGCTGGTGAACGATCCCAATCGCCCGGTGCAGTTTGTGTTTGCGGGCAAGGCGCATCCCATGGACGAACCCGGAAAGCGCGTGCTGCAACAGGTGGCGCGGCTGATGCGGGACCGGCAGTTTGCCGACAAGTTGGTGTTCGTGGAGGATTACGACATCAACGTGGGACGGCATTTTGTGCAGGGCGTGGATGTGTGGCTGAACAATCCGCGGCGTCCGCAAGAGGCGTCGGGAACGAGCGGACAGAAAGTGGTGTTGAACGGCGGGCTGAACCTATCGGTGCTCGACGGCTGGTGGGCCGAGGCATATGACGGGTTGAACGGCTTCGCGATTGGCGATGGGAGAACGCATTCGGACGTTAACATCCACGACGCGCGCGACGCGGAAAGTTTGTTCCGCGTGCTACGCGACGAAGTGATCCCACTTTACTATCAGCGCGACCGCGACGGGCTGCCGCGAGGCTGGATCAAACGGATGAAGCGGACGATCCGCACGCTTGGTTGGAGATTCAACGCCGACCGCATGGTGATGGATTACACGCTGAAGTGCTATGTGCCGGCGGCGGGCGGAACGTCGAGCGACTTGCGGGAGCACTACTAAACTCTGACGTTCGTTGCGACTTCGCGGCGGCATTCGGCACTGGCCGATGCCGCCGTTTCGTTTTGTGTGGCGAGCCTAACTGTATAAGCTGAGCTTCAACAGCTAAGCTTCAAAAGCTGAACATGGCCTGCAATTCGATTTTGCGATTTGCGGGTCCGTTCGAGAATGGGCCACCGGCGAGCGAAACAGATCTCCCAAACGTGGTCGAATCTGGCGTCCAAACGCCGATGGGGGCGCCTGCGTTAACACGATTAAAAACGTTGCGGGCATTCACGCTGAAGGTCAAGCTGTAGCGGCGCGTGCTCGAGGGCGCACCGGGCGACCCACCCGGGCCTCGCCCGAAGCCGACCATTCCACCCCCGCCACCGCCGCCACCACGTGGGCCACCACCGCCTCCGGGGCCGCCGCCCCCTCCCGATTGTTGTCCGCCACCTTTTGTTTCCGGTCCGAAGCCGATGGTTTTGGAGAGACGCAGGTTGAGAGTGACATTATCTGGACCGGTCAGATAGTTGATGGGAATCTGATCGTACGGCGTAGTGGGGGAAATGTAGTGGCAGGTGGCCAGCGCAGAGACGCACGCACCCGTTGGGTTGGGCGCGAAAGCGGGGCGGACATTGAATTGCAAAGTGCCGGCCAAGTCCTGCGGTATCGTGACGTTGTAGGGCGCCCCCGAGTTGAAAACCAGAAACGGGCTAAGACGAAAACCCTGTGGCAACGCGACCGATCCGCCAAAGAAAACACGGTCGCGAATTGCAAAAGAAGCACGGCCGTAATCGAGATGAATGTTTTGCTGATCCGTAGGGAAATTCGTGCTGAATGTTCCGCCGCTGGTCGATCCGATGGGATCGCTGTTGGCATAGTTAAGAGCGTAAAACCCGTGCAGGGTCACTTTCGATCCAGCCTGGACATTGAAATTGGCGATGAGTTGGTTCTGGCGGAAAAAGCCAACGGAAGAGTATTGGTAGATGGTGGGATTCGACGGGGTTATGGTATCCGAAAAAGTTGTAAGAAGCGGAGCTCCGGGAATGAGTGACATGAGCTGGGAGACGCCGCGGGAATTCAGGTAAGTCACAGTTGCATTGGCAAACTTTGTGACCTGCCGTTCCAGGCTGAGGGCGGTTTGCATGATGTAGGGTGCGTGGAGGTTGGGGCTGATCGTGTAGTTTGTCTGAGATGCCGGTGAAAAATCCGTCGGCAGCGTGGGATATGAAATCGGCCCCGCCGAATCAGAGAAAACATACTGGTGCTGTGTCACGCCGTTATAGCGTTCAGTGTTCAAAACGGAACCTTGCGTGAAGCGGTTGTAGAAAATACCAAATCCTCCGCGCACGACAGTTTTAGGAGCGGTCTTGCCGCCGCCAATACCCCAGGAAAAGCCAAGCCGGGGCCCAAAATCGGCGTGATTCGAAATGTGATTCTGGGTTTCGAAGCGCAAACCGCCGCTGAGCGTCAAAGTGGGGCGCACCTTCCAGTCGTCTTGCACGTACAATCCCGTATCGATGAGGTTGACGGAGACGGTAGGCACCCTGCCGGTTGGGCTTGTATCGTACGCGAGCTGAGTAGGAGTGCTGCTCTGGTAACTCGTAACCGATGAGAAGGAATAATTGCCATTGAACCCCGCGCTGGACGTATTGACGTCCTGCACATCACGCAGGCGGACACCGAATTTCACGAAATGCTTACCCTCGGACAACGAGGTGTAATTCTGGAATTCGTAATGATTTTGATAGTCGGTCTGTTTGCCTTCCGCCGAGCCCCCGCCGGTGAATGCGCCGAGCACATTGATACCAATTGCGGTGCTTAGTGGATTCTGGGTGTCGTTGTCTCGCAGATATTGAAAACGCGTTTCGTTGACGCCCTTGGTCCCGAGGGTTTGCGTGTCGATGATCTGCACTGTGTGTTCGGTGGAGAACGAATCGTAGCCGGCTTGGGGTAGCGTCTGTCCTCCCACGCCGTCGTTCTGCCAAGTGTCGCGATAGTACTGGTAGCGGGCGCTGAGCGTGTTGCCGGGAGTGAGCTGAAAATCGGCGCGTGGACTCAGGTTCGTGCGAGTGCGCGGATTCGGAATGCTTGCATTGTAGGGAGCGGTCGGATCTTCAGGCGTGCCGGCTGCGTCGACGATTGCAACCTCGTCGATGTTGCGTCGTTGGAAATCAAAGAAGAAGGACGATTTTTTGGTGATGGGCCCGCCGAAGTTGCCCTGATAAATGACCGAGTCGTACGGAGTCTGCTCAGCGCTGCCCAGAAATGGATTGCGCGAGTTAAAGGATGAGTCGTTACCGACAACGTTTAACTGGCCGTGATACTTGTCGGTTCCCGGTTTCGTGAAGACCTCGATCCGGCCATAGCCGAGCTTGTCATATTCCGCGGAAAAAGGATTTTGGTTGATGCGAATCTCGCGAATCGACGACTTGGGCGGAAGCTCGCCGGCGGTGAAACCGTCGATGTAGAGCTGTCCTCCGTCCGGGCCGGCTGAAGGTCCGGCAAGAGCTTGCAGGTCGGCCAACAATTCGTCGGGATCGTCGGGCAGAGCGTCGAGATCCTTGCCAGTGAGCACAATCGCGCTGGCATTGTTGGCGGGGTTAACGTCGACTCTCGGTCCCTCGTCCTGGACATTCACCTTCTGTTGTTCGACCTGAATGTCGAGCGAAATAGTGAAGAGAGAAACCTCGCCGGCCGTGATCGCGACATCGCTCTTTGTGTAAGAAGAGAAGCCTTGCGCGCGGGCGGTTACCGTGTATTTGCCGGCCGGAAGACTGCCGATTTCAAAAGCGCCGTTGGCATTGCTGGTAGCCGTGCGGGCAGCACTGCCAGGTAGTGCTGCGGAGACCGACGCGTTGGCAACCACGGCACCCGAGGGATCGACGACAGTGCCGCGCAAAGTCCCGGCGGTGGATGATTGAGCCCATGTGGGCGCGGCCGCGGCAACCATCGACAACAGAACGGCGATCGCAAATGCCGCGTTCCGCGCCGGAGAAAATCTGGACTGCTGCGTTTTGTTTCTTCGCTGGACTGCATCTATCAACGTCATAATCTGAGAATGGTGTGCCATTCAATACATGCGCACGAAATTGCGGGCATTTTTGTATAGAAAGTGTGCTTATCAAATCATCTGCATGAAGTCGTGTGCATCAAATTGTGTGCGTTGATGAACTATGGGCCCGATTCCCCTTCGCCACCCGATGAGCCCAGCGACCAGGGCGAAAGCAACGAATAAGTGGATTTGCTCGGCGCCGCCGTGAGTATGGGATCGACGCCGGCGAGCAATGTGATGGCTGTGACGGCACCGGACTCGCCTCCATTGGCGTCGCCACTGGTCGAAACAATCATCACGGCGTCGCCCTTTTGCAGATCGGCCAGTGTGCTATTGGGCAATCGGCTTATCAGGCGTTGAATGTCCGGAGGACCGTTCCCACCGTTGCCCGGGCTGTGGCGGCCGGGTGTCTCGCCGCGCTGGTTGCCAGCAGCCGAGGCTGAGTTTTGTGCGCTCCCATTTTGCATGCCCGCATGATCTCCGGTAGCGCCCGTGCCAGCACCTCCGCCTTTGAGCCGCGCCGCAATGCGCTGCGCCATTTCCGCGGGAAGCTTCTTCATCTGCGCATCGGCGGAAACTTTGACCACAACCGTGCTCTTGGCAATCAGATCCTTCACGGTGATTGAATTAGTGGCGAGATCGACAGCCGTAATGGTGCCCGCAATATTGCGAAATGTTCCGGAAACAACTTCTTCGGCCGCGAGTTCGCTGCCATCTGCGCTGCGCGTGCCGCGGGCGCGCAACTGATCTCCGGCTTTGACCTGGTCGAGGGGCGCCGGTTTGGCTTCATCGAACTTCACGGAGTCCTGGGCGTAGCGGCGCAGAATTGTACCGCTGCCGATGTGGACGGCCACGCTCTTGGCGGTGCCGAATCCGCCGGATGATATCGCGACGGTGCCGGTCGCGGGATCGACCTTGGTCACAAGGCCGCCGACGCCTCGTTTCTGCCAGTCATCGCGCTCGCGCTGTTGTTGTGCGCTGACGTCGGCTTGCTTCATCACGATGACCGCGAGAGCCGCTAGCGTGTGCGCATCGGGCGCGGCTTGGCCGCGAATCAGGACCCGGTCGCCAGGTTGCAAATCCTGCGATGTGAGCGAAGTCGCGTTCTTTAAGTCCTTTTCGCCCGGCGGAACGCGGAGAATCTTCGTGGACGCGGCCAGCTTAGCGGTGATGTTGCCGCCGGATTCCGCGGTCAGTGTGATGGAATCCGCTTCGATGCTCTTGATGACGCCGACGGCTTTGACGATCGATGCATCGCCCGAAGCGCCCGCCGGAGCCTGGCCGATTGCGTACCGCGGCAGCCCGAGGCAGAGCCCGAGCGAGGCGGCAAGCAGGCACATGACGAGCGGGGCGGTGCCGAAATGTTTTTTGTCCGTAAACTGCACTACTGATAATGTAGCATCGCCCGAGATGCGCAATTTAGGCCTTTACGAAGTTTTACCCGCCTTGACGCCGCTTTTACAAGGAATGTGGCAACGTAGACAATGGGGCTTTGCATCCACTAAGTAATTGGCGGGCTTCCACGCAATACAAAATCGTGCTCGTACGCTATTCGTGCGCGGAAAAGAAGGAATTCCTCATGTTCCGGAAGTTCGCTGCCTCGAACCTCACTGTTCATCTGCCGCTGATCGTACTGGCAGCCGTCGTCGGTTTTGTTGGAGCGCCCAGTTTGGCCGGAGTGCCGGGTTTTGCTGACGCCTCCGTCTTTGCCGACACGCAACAATCGCCGGATTCAGCGGCGACCATCGCGGTGAACGTTAAGGTGGTCACCATGCCAGTTACGGTGCGCGACAAGCATGGGCAGATCGTGCGCGACCTGACGAAGGATGACTTCACTTTGCAGGAAGATGGCCGTCCCCAGACCATCAAATATTTCTCGCAAGAGACGAATCTTCCGCTAACGCTAGGCTTGCTTGTGGATACCAGTTGGAGTCAGCGCGATGTGCTCGATCAGGAGCGCAACGCGAGCCACACTTTTCTTGACCAGATGCTTGCGCAGGAAAAAGACAAAGCGTTTCTGATTCACTTCGATCGCGAAGTCGAACTCTTGCAGGATTTGACCTCGCATCATGAAAAGCTCGAATCGGCGCTCGATTTGCTGAAAACCGCGGATCGCGAGCGGTCGAACGATTCCAACGATCCGAATTCGAGTTCTGGTTCCGGCTCTGGTTCTGGTTCTGGTTCCGATTCCGGGCGCCAGCGTCACGGTGGCACGCAGCTTTATGACGCTGTTTATCTCGCGTCGAACGAATTGATGAAGAAGCAAACGGGCCGCAAGGCAGTGATTATTCTTTCCGACGGCGTGGATCGCGGAAGCAAGACAACGCTAGAGAGTGCAATTGAGGCGGCGCAACGATCCGATACCGTCGTGTACTCCATTTATTTCAAAGGCCAGGAAGAACGCGCTGAGCGCGGCAATGGCGGAACCGGGCGCGGTGGTGGAGGCAGTTGGCCCGGTGGGGGTGGGGGTGGCGGCTGGCCAGGCGGAGGAGGTGGTTGGCCCGGAGGTGGCGGTGGTGGTGGCAGGCGCGGAGGAGGACAGCATCCGGAGGAGCCGCGAGTGGACGGCAAGAAGATTCTTACGCGCATTTCGAAGGAGACCGGTGGACGCTTCTTTGAGGCGACGAAGAAGGAGACGGTGGGCGACATTTATACGAGCATTGCCGAAGAGCTGCGAACCCAGTACAGCCTGGGCTACACGCCGCAGAGAGATAAAACCTCAAGCGGGTATTATCACGTGCAGTTACAAGTTAAGAAAAAAGATATGACAGTGCAGACGCGTGACGGGTATTACGACGACAGCGAGAATTAATCCGTTATCTTCAGGTTTTGCCCATCGGCGTGTCGAGTTCCTCTTGCAGCGACTTACTCAGGGCGGCTTGGCAATCGGGTCGTAACTTTGCGTCTTTGACGGTGAGATAGAAGATGTCGATTGCCATCTGCCCTTCGGTCTCGATCAACGCAATCTCGATATTGCAATCGTGTTTGGAGATCACCGAGCACATCCGGTAGAGCAGGCCCGGACGATCCTGCGTGAGCACCTGCAGCAGCGTGCTGTGCGCCGAGGAGTGATCGTCGAATTCGATTTGCGTTGCAACCTTTACTTTCGTGTCTTTGTTTTTTTCGGACTTCAGGCGATCGCGCAACATGCGCGCAACATCTGCTTCGCCTTTGACGGCGGCGGCGATGCTTTTCTTCAGGCGATCCCACTCCTGAATATTCATTTCAAGCGTGCGAAAGCGGTCGGTGAAGTAGAAGGTATCGACAACAATGCCGGCGGCGTTTGAGAATGCATTCGCCTTCACAATGTTCATCCCCCACGCGGCGAGCGCGCCGGAGACCAAGGCGAACAGCGAGGGCCGGTCGGTGGTGATCAGCGTCAGTTCATACCAGTGGCGCACCTGCTTCAGGTTGCATTGCACGCCGTTGTCACCCAACTGGGAGGCCATTTCCGTATGCGCGAGCACGTCAGTCGCGCCGTGGATGCGCAGATAGCGCTGCGGCAGTCCTTCTAGAAAAAGGTTGATTTTTTTCCCCGCGACTGGGGCAAGCGAGCGCAGATGGGCAAGATTGGCCGTGCCCACGCTGCCGATGTCATCGCCGGTGTGTACGCGCTCGTCGGCGCTCCGGCTCAGATAATTCGCGCTCGCAATGTAGAGTTGCCAGAGATTCTCCGCTTTCCACGGAGTCATGGCCTCGGGATTGACGGCCTTGATATCGGCATAGGTCATGAGGCACAGCATTTTCAGGCGTTCGGGCTCACCGATCTTTTCGGCGAACGTTTTCACGTTAGTGGGATCGAAAACATCACGCCGCATCGCCGCCGACATTTCAAGATGACTGGCGACCAGAAAGCGCACGAGGTCGGCATCAGCGGCATCCAGGTCGAGACGCGCGGCGCAACTCTCCGCGAGTTTCGCGCTGGCTTCAATGTGATTTCCCTGCAGCGCGCCCTTTCCGGAATCGTGAAGCAGCAAAGCAAGGTAGAGCAACTCGGGTTGATCGAGTTCGTTTAACAGTTCACCGAATCGCTGGTCCCACTCCGACTTCGATTCCTTCAAATGATGAAGGTGTTCAATCGCTAAAAAAGAATGCTCATCGACCGTGTAGCGATGGTAGAAATCGCGAACCACCAGCGCTTCCATGTCCTTCAATTCCGGCAGTAACAGTGTGAGCAAATGAAGGGCATTCATGACGCGCAATGCGTCGGCCGCATGCGGCTGAAGAAGCGTCTCCTGCAGATAGAGCCACAGTGCGCCTCCGCGCGGAGGCGTGGCCGCGAGCGCGGGCAACGACTGCGCAACTTTGTATTCGGTGGTGGTGCTGAGTTTGACGCCATGCTCCGCTACAAAATGGAAGAGACTTAACAGCTTGTCGGGATCTTCGAGCGGCCCTGTTTGTTGCAGAAATACGAGACCGTCGACGACGGAGAAATCGGTGTTGGCAATCTTCGTCCGCCAGCCTTGAAATTGCCGGTAAATCGAAGACCAAGCCGCGGGAATCTCTTCGATCAGCTGCGTGCAAACGCGGTGCACATCTCTTACGTTGCCGTAGTAAATACGCATCCAGCTGGCAGCGGTTGAGATTTCGACATCGGAGGCACCGATCTTGCGTGCCGCAGCCTCGTCCTGCGCTTCCCAAGTCAGCGTGTTGTCATGTCGGCCGTGACGATAATGAAGGAAGCATCGCACCGACATCTGAAAATCGAGAGCCCGGTCGAAAGCCTGGCGCGACGAGACCGGCAGAAGAATCTTCGCGTCGGGCCATATCTTGAGCTTCTCCATAGCGGAGATGACGGCGAGCCAGCAGGCTACGTTGTAGTCACGAAGGCCGCCGGGGCCGTCTTTCACGTTGGGCTCAAGATGGAAAACTGTATTGCCAAATTTATGATGACGCTCGCGCGTGAGTTCGGCCAGGTTCTGGATCAGGCTGTGGGATTCGCGCGCCACCAACCTCGGGATCACCTTCTCATGGAGCCGGTCGTAAAGATCGCGGTCGCCGGCAAGAAAGCGGCAGTCGAGCAGAGAGAGGGCGAATTCAAGATTGTTCGCATCCAGGCGATCGCACTCGGCCAGTGTTCGCGTTGCCGGACTGAGCTTCAGACGCAGGTCCCATAACTCCTGCGAAAAAGAGCGGATCGAATCCTTAAGATCGGCTTCGCCGCCGCTATCGGCGTGCAGAAAAAGGATGTCGATATCGGAGTGCGGAAAAAGCCAGCCGCGGCCGTAACCGCCGGTGGCAACGAGCGCAAAGTTTTTCGGCGCAGCGGGATCGATGGAAATGATGTCGCCCCACAGCCGTAGAAGGATGGAATCGACGAGTTCGGTGCGCCGGAGCAGCGCGGCGCGGCCGTCGCCAGTCAAAGAAAATTCCTGCTGAATGGTAGCGGAGTCCTTCGCGTAGAGGTCCCGCAATTCACTGCTAACGGTGGCCACGGCGGTCATCCCCACCTCCCTGGAGTTGCGCATTGCGGTCCTGCGAACGGGGGAGGACTACACTTTTGCTGCCAATTCAATGCATCATACCCGGGCTACAGCACGCTCTCGCCGCGTTCGTCGTTGCGAATGCGGATGGCTTCATCGATGCGCGAGAGAAATATCTTGCCGTCGCCGATCTTTCCCGTGCGCGCGGCCAAAGCGACCGCTTGCACGGCCTTCTCCACCATGTCATCGGCGAGCACGATCTCTAGCTTCACCTTGGGGATGAGGTCCACCGTGTATTCGCGGCCGCGATAAAACTCTGTGTGCCCCTTTTGACGGCCATGACCGCGGGCTTCAAACACGGTCATACCTTCGATGCCCGCTTCGTGCAGGGCTTCCTTGACCGCCTCCAGCTTTGAGACCTGAATAATCGCTTCGAGTTTCGTCATTTGGATTCCGTTTGTGTTCGTATCGCGCTATGCGGGCGTTTCCCAGGAGTAACCTTCTTCGCCGTGCTGCGAGAGATCGAGTCCCTGAACTTCCTGTTCCTCACTGACGCGCAAGCCAATCGTCACATCCACGATCTTCAATATAACAAGCGTTCCCACAATGGCGAGCGCCCAGGCGATTGCGATTCCCACGCACTGATTCAGCAGTTGGTGGGCGTTGCCGTCGATCCATCCCGAGGGAAGGGTATTGCCCTGCGCATCTTTGAAAATTGGATTGACCGCGCTCGCGGCGAAGATCCCGGTTAGCAGTGCGCCCAAAGTTCCGCCCGCGCCATGAACGCCGAAGGCATCGAGCGAATCGTCGTATCCGAAAATCGCCTTCACTTTTGCGACCATCAGATAGCAGACGACGCCGGCGATCAATCCGATCGCGATGGCCGACATGGGCGAAACAAAACCGGCTGCCGGAGTAATCGCGACCAACCCCGCGACCGCGCCGGAGATCGCGCCTAGCACGCTGGCCCTGCCGTTCCGGAACCACTCCGCTGCGCTCCAGCCGAGCGTGGCGGCGGCCGCGCCGAAGTGCGTTGCCACAAATGCGCTGGTGGCCAAACTCCCCGCCGAAAGCGCGCTGCCCGCGTTGAATCCGAACCATCCCACCCACAGCAGGCACGCGCCGATAAAACTGAGCACCACGCTATGCGGCGGCATTGGCTGTTTGGGATATCCGACGCGCTTGCCGAGATACAGCGCGCAGACCAGCGCCGAAACGCCGGAGGTCACGTGGACGACCGTTCCGCCGGCGAAGTCGAGACACGGGAACCGCCCGCCCAGCGAGGCATTCAGCATGCCACCCCTACCCCACACCATGTGCGCCATCGGCGAATATACGATCAGCGACCAGAGGATCATAAAGGCCACCATAGCGCTGAATTTCATGCGCTCGGCGAACGCCCCGGTGATTAGAGCAGGAGTAATGATGGCGAACATCAACTGATACACCATGAACGTCTGCAGGGGGATGGTCGCCGCATAATCGGGATCGGGAGCCGCGCCCACACCGCGAAGAAAAATGTTATGCAGTCCGCCAATGAAGCTGTTGCCAGAGCCGAAAGCGAGGCTGTAGGAGACGAACCCCCAAAGCAAAGTCACGATCGCCATGAGCGCGAAGCTTTGCATCATGGTGGCGAGAACGTTCTTCTTGCGCACCAAGCCGCCGTAGAACAAGGCAAGGCCTGGGCCGGTCATCATGAGGACGAGCGCGGCGCTCACCAGCATCCATGCGTTGTCGCCCGACGACTGGGCGCTGGCGACTGCCTGCTCCAGTTTCGCGATGCGCGCAGCCTGGGCGTCGGTGGTGTTCGCGGCCGATGTATTAGCCGCCGGGGGCGCGCTTCCGGCCGGCGTTTGCGCAAGCGACGGCAACGCGAGCAGGCACATCGCCAAAATCAGACAAACAGTTGCCAGGTTCTTCATCGAATCCTATTGTCTCTTCGGTTTTGGGTAATATTCATCAGAGGCACATACACAGTACCCCGGGTGCCGTACTTACGGAAATTGAAACTATTTATCTGCGGGATTGGAAAATCTTATGTGGGCGGCGTGACCGCCAATTGACGGGGAAGGGGATTCTGCGGTTGGATGGATGAGCGTGGAAGCCGCGCCCCCTATCTTCGATCCCGAGTCCCGGCGCTATAGCCGCCTGGATGCGATTTGGCTCACCATCTGGCTGGTGTTTCTCGGCGGCCTGGCGGTGTTGCCGCCGCGGCTGGAGTGGCATAAGCAGGTCATTCTTCTCGCCATTGGAATTGTGCAGGTGCTGGAAGCGCGGATCATTGCGCACTTTCCGCGGCGCGGCGTGTTTTACATCATCCTGCTCAAGATCTCGCTGGCTACACTGCTTCTTGACCATACGGCGGAAATCGGCATCAACAGCAGCTACTGGCCTATTTACTTCGTTCCGATAGTGACGGCTGCGTTGTATTGCGGTCCGCTCGCAACATTGCTGTGGACTCTGCTGAGCTCGGCTGCTTACTGTTCATATCTCTACCCGGCAATGCAGGAATATGAGCTGACGCCGGAGGCGTTCGAATACCTCGGGCTGCGCATTATGTTTTTCTTTCTCGCGGCCATGATCGTGAATCGCTTCTCACAGCAGAGCCGGCATCAGACCGAGCTTTACCGCGAGCTCGCCGAACGGCTGGCAGAGACGAATCGGCGGCTGGAGCAGGCGCAAGCCGAAGCCCGGCGCTCGGAACGGCTGGCGGCGCTCGGTCAGCTTTCCGCCGGTCTGGCGCATGAGATTCGCAACCCGCTTGGCGTGATTAAAGGGTCGGCTGAAATGCTGAGCGAGAAACTTGCCACTTCCGATGAACTTTCACGCGAGCTGGCGGGGTATATTTCAACTGAGGTGAACCGTTTGAGCGCGCTGGTGACCGAGTTTCTGGATTTTGCGCGTCCCTTGCACGCGCATCGGGAGCCGGGTGTGGTCACCGATGTTCTGGATCGTGTACTCGACATTATCGCCACGCGCTGGAAGGGAAAGCCGGTGCGCGTGGAACGTAATTATTCGGATTCGCTGCCGCTGGTTCCCCTCGATGAAAGCTTGTGCGAGCAGGCTTTTCTGAACCTGGTGCAGAATGCTTACGAAGCGATGGAAGAAAATGGAGGAACGTTGCGCGTCGATGCGCGGACAGTAAGCCGCGAAGGAGTGGAAGGCATCGAAATATTGTTGAGCGATACTGGCCCGGGCGTGCCAAAGAATCTTCAGGAGGAGATTTTTAATCCGTTTGTGACGACCAAGAAGACCGGCGTGGGGCTTGGGCTTTCTATCGTTTCGAGGATCGTCGACGGCCATCATGGGTTCATTCGCGTGGAGAACGGTCCGCAGGGCGGGGCGGTATTTACGTTGTTTTTTCCACTGGAGGAAGCGGCTGAGGCACGCGAAGCGCATACAGGAACGACCGGTTAGCGATTATGAGATAAGGGTCTGCGAATAGCGGACGACGAACGACTGACGACGAATCATGCCGACAATTCTTATTATCGAGGACGAAGCCAAGCTGCGGCGCCTGCTTGAGTTGAATCTGGGCGAGGACGGTTTCAAGACTCTATCTGCTGGCGACGCGGAAACGGGACTAAAACTCCTTGCGTCCGAGCCGGTGCATCTGGTTCTTACCGACTTGAAGTTGCCCGGCATGAGCGGACTCGAATTCCTGCACACGGCGAAACGCGAAAACGCCGCGCTGCCCATCGTGGTGATGACCGCGTTTGGCTCGGTGGAAACCGCGGTGGAAGCGATGAAGGCCGGCGCAAGCGACTACGTGCTTAAGCCATTCTCGCTGGCGGAGATTCGCATGGTCGTGCGCAAGGAGCTCGACCACTCGCGTTTGCAGGAGGAAAATCGCTCGCTCCGCGAAGCCCTTGGCCAAAAGTACAGCCATCCGAATATCGTCGCGCGCAGCCCGAAAATGCAGGAGGTACTCGCGATGGTGGAGCGCGTTGCGCCGACCAATTCCACCGTTTTGCTCGGCGGCGAGAGCGGAGTGGGCAAGGACTTGATCGCGCGCGCGATTCACGAAAAATCGCGCCGCGCTTCAGGACCGTTCGTGAAAATCAACAGCACGGCAATTCCCGAAAGCCTTCTGGAAAGCGAACTGTTTGGCTACGAGAGGGGAGCGTTTACCGGCGCGACGACCAGCAAGCCGGGCAAATTTGAGCTTGCCGATAAGGGCACGCTTTTTCTCGACGAAATCGGAGATGTGCCGCCGGTCACGCAGGTAAAACTTTTACGCGTGCTGCAAGAGCGCGAATTCGAGCGGCTCGGCGGGACGAAGACGGTCAAGGTTGACGTCCGTTTGCTTGCTGCCACCAATCGCGATTTGCGCGCCGCGCTTGAGGAGGGAACGTTCCGCGAGGATCTTTATTACCGGCTAAACGTTGTGCCCATCGATATTGCGCCGCTGCGCGAGCGCAAGGAGGATATTCCGGATCTCGCCAATCTCTTTCTGGCGCGATTTACGAAAGACTCGGGCCGCGAGATTCGGGGACTTAAGCCCGCAGCCATGCAGATGTTGCTCGCTCACCATTGGCCGGGGAATGTGCGCGAATTGCAGAATGTGATTGAACGCGCGTGCGCTCTGGCCGCCGGGCCGGAACTTGACGCCAGCGACATACAGCTCGACTTGCCGCGAAATCGCGCTGCGGCTGGCGGGGATCGCTTTCTCCCTGAGGGCATGACGCTCGATCAGTGGGAAGATGAGATGATCCGCGAAGCGCTCAAGCGCGCCAGCGGGAATAAATCGCAAGCAGCGCGCCTCCTCGGGCTCTCGCGCAATGCGCTGCGGTATCGGTTGTCGAAGATCGGGATCGAGGATGAGAACGGGGCGGAATAGAAGCGGAATAGAAGCAGTGCTGCCCCGAATTCGGAATTGGTCTACCTAGCACCCCTCGAATTGGTACGGAGCGGTCCATGATTCTGCGAATTTTTGTCATCGTTGTTGTTCTGATCGCGGCGCTTCTTGCGTTTGCCGCCACTAAGCCGAACACGTTCAGCATTCAACGCTCGCGTAGCATCCAGGCTCCGCCGGAAAAGATCTTTGCCCTCATCAACGACTTCCACAATTGGAGCCAGTGGGCGCCGCAGGACAAGGAAGACTCCACCATGAAACGGGCGTTCAGCGGGGCGAAAAACGGCGCGGGCGCGGTATCCGACTGGGAAAGCTCGGGCAGCGCCGGCAAGGGCCGGATGACGATCACGGAATCGGTACCGTCCAAGAAGGTTTCGGTCAAGGTGGATTTTGTGAGGCCGTTCGAGGCTCACAACGTCAACGAATTCACACTGGAATCCGGCGGCACGTCGACGATAGTCACGTGGAGCATGCACGGTACGAATCTCTACATGATGAAACTCATGAGCATTTTCGTGAACATGGACCGCATGGCCGGAAAGCACTTCGAGGACGGCCTCGATAACTTGAAGGCTATAGCCGAAAAATAGTCGTTTGCAAAGAGTGGGAACGTGCCTTGTTTTGCAATCCCAGATCAACCCCAATCGACGGACGCGAACTTGCGGCATGATCGCTTCTAGTCACCGATCAGTTCCGCCGCCTGGCCGAAAACCACCATTCTGGCCGACATGGGCCACCGCAAGCATTCAATACGCGCGTTCCTCAATAGGTTCATGCCATTCGTAAATCGATCAATAAAAAGGTGTTAGTGGCTTACCCATGTCGCTTCTCAATAGTGGCACGGCGCTTGCTTTGTAGCTGCTGGGGCGTACCAGAGGAAGTGGAGACGCTATGCAAACCAGAATTAAATTCATCGCCGCAATGATCGCGGCATTACTCTTTGCCGCGCCGGGTACGATTCTCGCGCAGAACCCTGACCTATCGCAGAATCCAACGCCCGACCAAATGACGGCGCCGTCGCAGGATCAGGGACAATCTTCGGCTCAAGGCCAAAATCCTCAAGGGCAATATCAAGGACAGGATCAGATCCAATCGCAGACGCAAGATCAAGAGCAGGAAATGAGCACGCCGAGCGGTTCAGATTCCATGTCCGCTCCCGATAATCAGGGAAGCGGTCAGAGCGGCCAGAGTGACCGGCCGCCGATGAGCGAACTGCCGCCGCCGCTGAAGCCGAGTCCGAACGGGCCGAGCATGCAGGGTCCGTCGCAAGGTCCGCCGCCGGGGCCGCAGGGGAATTATCCGCAGGGCCAGGGCACTCTTAATCAGGCTTCATCGGCAAATGGTGTGGCGCGCGTCAGTATGATTCATGGCGACGTTTCGACGCGGCGCGGCGATTCGGGCGAGTGGTCGGCGGCGCAGGTCAACGCTCCGCTGATGGCGGGCGACAGCGTTTCTACGGGCGACAAGTCGCGGGTCGAACTGCAGCTCGATTACGCCAATGTTTTCCGCCTCGCCGAGCACACGCAAGCCAACATCACCAACCTGACGCAGTCGAAAATTCAGATTCAGATGGGACACGGGATGGCGAACTACACCGTCCTAAAAAACAGCGATGCGGATGCTGAAATCGATACGCCGAATGTCTCTATCCGCACCGAGCGTCACGAAGCGAGTTTCCGCATTCTTGTAACCGCCGACGATCACACAGAGGTTCTTGTGCGGCGCGGCGAAGTTGAGATCACGACTCCGCAGGGCGGCACGCGTGTGGGCGAGAACCAGTTCATCACGATCAAAGGCAATGGCGATCAGACGCAATACCGTATCGGCGATGCGCCGCCGCGCGATGACTGGGATCAGTGGAACACCGACCGCGACCGGATGATCAACAACTCGGTGTCGCGCAGTCGCACCAATGGTGTCTACACGGGATCGCAGGATCTCGATGCGAACGGTAACTGGCAGAATGTGCCCGACTATGGTCCGGCGTGGTTTCCGAACGAAGCACCGGGATGGGTTCCATATAGCGCGGGTAACTGGGTGTGGGAGCCGTATTGGGGATGGACCTGGGTTTCCAATGAGCCGTGGGGCTGGGCTCCATATCACTACGGACGCTGGTTCCAATATAACGGTGCGTGGGGATGGTGGCCAGGACCGGTTTATGGTGCGCCGTTCTATCGTCCAGTTTGGGCGCCGGCGTATGTGTCGTTCTTCGGATTCGGCGGCGGTTTTGGTTTTGGCGTCGGCTTTGGGTGGTTCCCGATCGGGCCGTGCGATTTCTTTCACCCGTGGTGGGGCGGATGGGGCGGACGCTTCGGATACACCGGTTGGGGTGGATGGAATCGCGGCGGATGGGGTCCTCTGCATGGTGGCACGCGCTTCTCAAACGTGTGGCGCGCCGAGCATGATTCGAATTTCCGCGGAGCGACAGGCGTTGCAGCTAACCGGTTTGGGCAGGGACGCACGACGTTTTCACCGGTGAATCATGCGTCGTTGCAGAACGCGCACTTTGCGACTGGAAATCTACCGGTTACTCCTACGCGCGCAAGTTTGAGCGCGAGCGGACGTCCGGCGGCGGCCAGCACTTTGGGGAATCGTGGCGGGAGCCATTTCTTCTCGCCTCATGGCACGAGTTCGGCTGCCAGCGGACGTTCGTTTGAACGCGAGCAGGCGCAGGTTTCAAACGCCATGCGGCAGAGCGGAGTCTCGCCGGTGAACGGGAATCAACGCAGCACGCAGAGCGAGACTGCAAACCGCGGAAACTCGGTGGAGAACAATCGCGAGGGATCTCGCACTGGCAGCGACGCTCGCACTGGCAACGAGGGGCGCGGGTTCAACGCCTCCAGCCAGAATGCGGGCCGCTCCGCAGCGGAACCGCGCGGTAACTCGGCATACGGGTCCGCGCCGCGCACGGGCGCGTCCGCAGGTGTGGAGTCCGGACGCGAAAGTGGTGGCGGCGGCATTGGTGGCTGGCAGAAATTTACGCCTATGGCGCCACGCTCTTCTTCTTCGGAGGGAACGGCGGGGCGCTCGTCGCAGGAATCTGCAAGCCGCTACGGAAGCGCAGGCCAGGAGCGAGGCGGATCGTATGGACAAGAGCGTGGGTCTTACGGTCAGGAACGCGGAGCCTATGGTTCTTCCCGCTATCCAGGTTCTCAAGGACGCGCGTATGGCGGCGGAAGTTATCGTCCGCCACTGAACATGAGGCAGCCAATTGTGACGCCGCGTTCTTCTGGAGGTTATCCAAGCGGCGCACGCACCCCGAGTTATGGCGGCGGACGCGCTTCGAGCGGCGGCGGTCACTATTCGGCGCCGAGCAGCCGCGGCGGCGGATCATCGCACGGCGGTGGTGGTGGATCGCGTGGTGGTGGCGGTGGACACGGCGGTCACCGCTAACGATTGGCGGGGTGGGCCGCTGACGCATGAATGACATTCTGAGCGCTCCCGCTAATTGCGGACCGCGCTCAAAACGAAGTCTCTCTTCCCACGTGGGGCGCAAAAATTCGCGCTCCACTTTTTTTGAGCTGCGAACTAATAAGTGAGGCACCAACTTGTAGCCGCAGTCTGGAGCTTACCTCGCGGGCTGAGATTTACTACTCCGCCCCAAAATCGGCTTGCAGCACCGCTTTCCGCTGTACAAGCCAACTGGTCTCGTATATAACATCTGGCTAACAACTCAGGCATGCTCGCACCGGCAGCTAGTTTGTCGGCGCGACAAGGCTTCGCATAATCGTTCTGTGGGCCTACCTTTCCATGCTCCAGGTTCAGTTCACTTGCACGTCAGTCAGAATGTAAAGGAGAAGATTATGACGCTTCCAAGTACTTTTCGATGCGCGGCCGTTGTGCTGACCGCGCTATTGGTGGTGGGATGTTTTTCAGCCTATGCCCAGCGGGAGAATAACGTCCCGGCTGGTATTCAAATGTCGAGAGACCTTGGCCTTGCCGATGCGGCAGCCGAAATCAACATAACAGTTCATTTCACGCTCAATGACAAGGCTGCATTCGATAAGGCAGTCGACGCGCTTTATGATCGCTCGTCGCCGACTTACCACAAATGGATGAGCGATGGCGATCTTAAGAAGTTCGCGCCCTCGGCAAGCCAGCGTCAGATCGTGCGCCAGGAGCTTGAAAAGCACGGGATGACAATTCTCTCCACGGATCGTTACGGCTTCACCATCCGCGCTCACGGCACCATTGCGAATGTGGAGAAAGCCTTCAACACGGAAATTCACCAGTTCGAGTACAACGGAAAAGTCTACCGGGCCAACGTCCGCAACGCACGTCTCACTGGCGAAGCCGGGGATTATGTTTACACGGTGGCCGGCATCGAAAGCCATCAGGTGCAGCCGCTCTACAAACAGGCGATCAATCCTGTTACCAAGAAGCCCAATGCTCCCCTGTTACTGAAGAGTGTCAGCAAACAGGCAGGCTTCCCCTCTGGCAGCACCACGCAGTGCCTCTCGCCGTCGGCAACCTATAATCTCGGCAGCGGTTCGCCTACCGCGGTCTACGCTGGCACCGGGTACTCGCTCGACAGTAGCCTCATCTGCGATTACATCCCCAGCCAGTTACAGGCTGCACTCGGCCTCAATGACGTGTATGCCGCAGGATACACAGGCACAGGCCAGACCATCGTTCTTGTGGAAGGGTATGGGTACCCGACGCTTGAGAAGGATGCGAACGCTTTCTCCAAGCTGGCGGGATTGCCACGGCTTACCAAATCCAATTTCCAGATTGTCTATCCCGAGGGCAAGCCCAACCCAACCCTCGGAGCTTTGACCGGATGGGACATTGAGATGGCTCTCGACATCGATTCGGCCCACTCGACCGCGCCGGGTGCGAACATCCTCGAGGTAATCACGAACGGCCAGGACAGTGAAGACTTCCAGGGCTCGATTTCGTACGTGGTGCAGAACAACCTCGGCAACTCACTCTCGAATAGCTATGAAGAAGATCTGGACCTGACCGCAGGCCCCCTGGAACAGACTTCATGGGACGACACGCTCGAGGTGGCCAGTGCAAAGGGCATCTCAGTCAATTTCTCCACTGGAGACGGTGGCGACAATGGGCTCGGCACTCCGCTGGGCGCACCCGGCGTGCCCGCGGTCGCTCCGCATGCCACTGCCGTTGGCGGTACCTCCATCCTCAACGACGTCGTCAATCCGGGCGGCACGATCACGACCGCTTGGGGAGATACTTTGTCCTACCTGGAGTCCGGAGGCTCGGTGGTCGATCCGCCCTCGCCGATTGGTTTGATTGGGGGCGGTGGCGGTGGTGAGAGCGTCTACTGGCCGAAGCCAGCGTGGCAGGCATCGCTTCCCGGCAAGGGCCGGCAGACCCCCGATGTTTCGGCGCTGGCCGATCCTTACACCGGCTTCCCCATCGTTGTGACGAGTCAGGGGCAGCAGTACCTCGAGTTTGGTTGGGGCGGCACCAGTCTGGCTAGTCCCATCTTCACCGGATTCTGGGCGCTCGCAAACGAGAAGGCTGGCAGTCCGCTGGGCCAGGCGGGACCGACGATTGCGGCTCTGCCTTATGGCTCGATCCAAGACGTGTTGCCAAAGTCAGACAGCTCCCCCGAGAATGTGATCGGAACTATTACAGATTCCAATGGCACCACCACGTACTCGGCTACCGATATTTTTAGCGGAGTGCTTTACGGCAATAAGAATTTCACCAGCACGATGTGGCCGCTCGATTCAGCAGACTATCTGGATTTCGGTTTCGGCATCGACAGTTCGTTAACGGTCAAGGTTGGTTGGGACAATGCCACGGGCTATGGCACTCCCTATGGCCTAGCCTTCATCAACGCAGTAACCCAATAACAGCAATTCGATTTCGGCGCCGCAGCGGGGAAAAATCCCGATGCGGCGCCGGACGAATGTGTACGGTTTCTTGCCCAGCTGTGGGAATTTCGCCGGCCAGTGTAGTTTGGCCAACGCTTCTTCGCCTCCCCATTCACCTGATTTTCTCCATTAAATCTTTGTTCCCCATATGCTTGTCGAGCACTGACAAATGTTGTCTGTCTACGTCGCATTTCAAACTGACACGCGAGTAATCCAGTATCGACCGTATTTCCAAAGCCGGCGTTAACGGGCATGATCGTCATGCTTGGGCCCGAACTTCTTCCCCTGTGCGCAAGACAGTTGGGTTACGGCTAAATCGAAATGGCTATGGAGAACGTTATGATTTCCGCTTACAGCTCAACTGACTGGAAAGGTTGTTACACTGCAGCTCTCTTTCAGGACGACGCGGCCAAAATTCCCACGCTCGTTGCGCGGGCAGAATCCGAGATTGTCGCGCGCGCGCGGACGCTTTTTGAGTCGCCCATCGATAACGGACCAGAAATCCGAGCGCTGGATAACGCCTTGCGCATGCTTCAGGTGTTGAAAAGTTGTATCCGTGGAAAAACCAGTGAAAGCAGGCCCGTTTAGGGGCAGGAAGCATTGGATTGTGCCGCTCGCCCCGGCCCGCCGATACGTGTCGCTAGCCGCAGGAATTAGAAACAGGCCTTTCTCGGAGTTCTCTCGAAGAGTCCACTAATTCCTCAAATTCAGACCAGCCAAAGCGATACGTGGTGTTCTCAGCGTTCTTGAAGTAGTTTTTCTTTTGCTGCAAATACGAGAGCCAGAGCTGCCCCAATGCCCATGTACGTACTTGCCAAGATCGCGACCCACATTCCATAGCCCTATATACGCCTTCAATCCTGCTGTTTGCGCGGTCCAGGCAGAGACGGCTCGATCGGATGCTCGATCTGAAAAGTCTCGTTTTTTGTGTGCGCGGTCTTTTGTTTGAGATTTGCCGCGAGACTGATTCTGGCTGCGGAATCGCGCGCTAACTGTGCGATGCTTGCGCTCGCCAGCATCTGCTTTAGCGCATCCTGCGCCCGGTTCCAGACGGGATGCGCCCCGCACCACGATTTCCGGCAGCAGGAGGATTCGCCCGGCAAACACAGATTGATCTGCAACGGGCCTTCCATCATTTCGACCACGTGCAGCAACGAAATTTCTTCTGGCGGAATGGCGAGTTGGAACCCGCCGCCAGCGCCGCGATACGACGTCACCAGCCCGTGCTGCACCAGTTGCTGAAGAATTTTCGAAACAAAACTCTCGGGAGCGTTGATTCCACGCGCCAACTCCGGCGCAGCCAGTCGTGTTGCTTCCGGCAAAATCGCCAGGTGAATCATGATCCGTACCGCGTAATCCGTGGCGCGAGTGAGCTGCATGAAATTTCCCAACGCGGACTGCTATTGTCCAAATTCAGACCACAGTAGAATGCGAACGCGCGTGGCCAGTCTGTGATGAATGGCACGTACGTGCGTGACCTTTTCGAAGGGGCGAGCGCGCCAGTTGTTGAAAGCGAGATTGGGGGCGATATTGAGCGGAGGCGTAACCACTGACGCCAAGACTTCGCTTAATGTCACCGTACGTCAGCTGTGGTGAACTAGCTCCCGCTAGATGTTGACTTGAAGACTTGAAGGAGTTTCAAGTCGCTGGTGCCGGGAGGGGGAGTCGAACCCCCAAGACCCGAAGGTCGGCGGATTTTGAGTCCGCTGCGTCTGCCAGTTCCGCCATCCCGGCTTAGGATGGAAGTCCTTGAGAATTCTAGCTTAGTTCACGGGATCGCTTTTGTCATTTGCACCGTCTTTGGTGCGGACTATGGCTGCTCTATGGTTGTTCTCGGCTTGCACGATCTCGCGTTGGTGCTCTTTCGAAGCAGCGACTTCAGTAGCCAATCCCGACGGGTAATACCCTGGTCCCCACAAAAACGTACCGCCCCAATTAATTGGGATATCCGTAATATCCCAGGTATGCTGCCTCGTGCTGCTCAGACTACTTCTGAAAATTCCATCCCCCGTTAGCCATCCGAAGCACCCGGCGGGACAAGTCTTCAATGAAACTCTAAAGACAGGCTCTGCGAGCCCAATTGGAGCAGTCTCCTTTCTTGAGCGTTGTCTCTCTGATGCTACAGCGATCCGCGACAGCGACGCCAGTTCCGGTCACGAGTTTCGCCAGCGCGTCCAGTCGTTGGCGATGAGAGGTTACTCCCAGAATCGCCGCTTCCGATCGAGGTGAAGATGCTCCGCCTTAGCCGACGATCGATCCAGGAGTAGGCATAGAACGGTCAATCCCTTGTCAGGGATTTCGGGAACTTGAGACAGGCGGCGATTCGTTCACGGCTCTTCAATACGTGCCGGAGGTTCGAATCCACTTTCCTCCGCCACGCAGTCTGAAGTGCAGTCGAATTCTCCACTGGCTCTCTGAGAAACGCGCGAAAAGCCCGCCAATTCGCGGTCTCCACGCTTCGAACTGCACTACAGAGAAAGAACTAGCAAATACGAAGTGGCCTTTCGGCTCCGGTTTTCTCTTACGGACACGTTGGCAGTCCGGTTTCCTTGATCGCGCGCGGTGAATGGAACGCGATCAGAAATCCATGAATTCGCCAGTCGGCCTCACTGCACAGCATGGATCGACAGTTCGCGGGCGAGCCGCGTCAGGTTCGGAGATTCCATTCGCACCTCTTTGAGAATCGGTATAGCGGGGTCCGCATTCTTTTCACAGGGCAAAGAATTCCTTGGGCTTGAACTATTGAAGCCGGCGATACTCCTGTTTGGCTTGCGCAAGGATTGGGATGTTCGCGTCCGCGTCCCGCCACAGCGAGAAGAAATCTTGATAGGCGGAGCGCGCCTTGGCGAGGGCGTCCGACCGCTCGAGTGTTCGATCGGAGTGCTGCTGCGTACCCGGTTTTACGACGACGGGCACAACTGGGATTCCAGCCTCCATCGCATACGCCCGGCCTAGACCGAGATGCGCCAGCGCCCCCAGAAGGTAGTTTCCAGCTAGGCCGGGGTGATCGAGGATTTTCTGAAACTCCGCCTGCGCTTTGTCGGGAAGGCCGGTTGCCAGATAGGCCTTACCTCGCAGATAAACGGGATAGAGCAGTTCGGTGGTGACAGTCTGCGGCGAAGCCAATTCGTAGCGCTTCGTTTGTTCGAGATCCTCGATGGCCTGTGTAGGATTTTTGCGATGCAATTCGACAGCAGCCCGAATTGTTGGCAACCAGTATTCGTTTATTAACGTGTCCAATGGAAAACGCTGGTTCAAATTGCGAACAACCGCTAGTGCTATTTTTTCGTCTCCGGCTTGCGCGTAAGCAAGGCCACGGAAAATTTCAACTTCCTGCCCGTAGTGATACGCAAGCGAGGTGTTGATCAGCCTTAACGCTGCATCGTGATAACCGAATTGTGCTTCCCGCAGCGCGCCCACCGCCGCATAAGCGAGCGCACCCTCTTCCATGCCGTCATGGCGAGCCGATTTTATCGCCCTCCCGGTGAACTCCCGAGCTTTGACGAGGTGGCCCCGATAGGCCTCGGTATCGGCTTGCAATGCGAGCAGCCAGCTCTCGATAGTTGGTTTGCCCGTTGTCGCAGCAACCTGCTTCTCCATCTCTCCTTCATCGCCGCGAAAGAATGCCAATTGGTAACGAATGCCCGGAAAATAGAGGTACTCCGCTTTGTGAGCCTTAGCTTCGGAGAGGACAGCTTCGGCTTTGTCGAACTGGTTCAGATTGATGTATGCACACGCCAATTGGCCGTAAATCTCGCCGAGGTAGATGCCGGCACGCGAGGCCTCCAGTCCCTGATTCACCGCTTGCTCGTATTGCCCAAGGTTCTGATAGAGAAGGCCTAGGTTATCGTAAGTGTTGCTGTTACGGGGAAAGGTCTGTTGCCATAGCCGGTTTACTTCAATCTCCTTTTCGGCTTGCCCGGTGACAAACTGGTAATAATGAGATTCGATATAAAACTTCTCCTGCTGACTGACCAGGTCGCGAAGTTCGTATGCTTTCGTCAGCGCAGCGGTACCTGGACTGGGATCGGAAGAAGTAAGGGTGTACGAGATTCCCAGAACCGCATATGCCATTGCAAAATTCCGATCAAGTTCAATGGCACGTTTCAAAAAAGGAATAGCACGGGAGAGGCCTTCTGAGTTTCCCACTGCGACGCCCAAGCTATAAGCGTGCAGTGCATCCAATGATGGGGTTGTCGCCTCTTCGACCGGAGTGTCGTATTTCTGAATCGTCGCCAAGGACTCTCCCAGCCGCACCCGCAGTTTCGTAGTGGCATCGCCTAAGGCCCGTAACACCTTTTCATGGCTCTCGGCTTCCGCCTCTTCGGTGCCCACTGCCTCCCCGGTCTGGCAGTTCACTGCCTGTAGCAGAACCACGTAGTGGTTACCCAGGCCGGAGATCGATCCACCCACGTATACCTTTCCTCCGATCCGCAAGCACACTTCCCGCACCACGTCAGGCGTGAGCTTTGTATCTTGCGAACGCCCCATGTAGCCGAGCGCCTGCCGAGCCTTTTCATCGGAGAGCACGTTGATGAACGGCGACTGTTCCAGTTGGGCCCGTAGCGCCTGCTTCAGAGTACCGTCAAAAATGGTCTCACCAGTTGTGTTATTGAAGTCGGCGAGCACCAATGTGTCCTGTGCTGTAAGGGCAGAGGATGGCCGTCGGCGAAAATGGAAGTAACCCACAAAAGAGATAGCAACCAAGAGAACTGTCGCTGTTGCCAGTTTCAGCGGCCAACGATTGCGAGCTTGGGAAACATGTACCGCGCTCTCGACAGAATCCATTTTCAGGTGCTTAAGGTCGTCGCGTAGCTCGGCCGCCGTTTGGTACCGCAGTGCACGATCCTTACTCAGGGCTTTGTCGATGATCCGGCCCAGTTCTCCAGGCAGGTCGGTATTGAGCGCAGCGGGTGAAACGGGTGTCGCCTCCAGGATGCCGTCCGAGACTGCCGCTGCTGTTTCACCACTGAATGGCAACTGACCGGTAGCCATTTCGTAAAGCACAACTCCAAATGAAAACAGGTCGGTTCGGGCGTCGAGTTCTTTTCCCAGAATCTGTTCGGGCGACATGTAAAAAGCTGTTCCCAGAAATCGCCCGGTACGACTGGGTGCGGATTCTGATAAACGGCCTGCCGGCACATCATCCATCGGCATGGACGGCGGGGATACTTCGGCGATGGGGCCGTGGGAAACCAATTTGGCCAGACCAAAATCCAGAATCTTAGCCTCGCCGCTGTCCGTGACGAAAATGTTCGCTGGCTTGATATCGCGATGGATGATCCCTGTGCTGTGTGCCGCGTTGAGCGCGCTGGCGATTTGGATGCCGAGATCAAGAATTCGTTCCACGCTTAGAGGCTTGCCGCCTATTTCTTGCTTCAGTGTGCGCCCCGTCAGGAATTGCATGACGATGAACGGATGGCCTTCGTACTGATCAACCTCGTACACGGTACAGATATTCGGGTGATCGAGGGCGGAGGAAGCGCGGGCCTCGTTTAAAGCCCGCTCCAAGGTCGAATGGTCGTATTGCACCCCCGGCAGAAGAACCTTCCCTGAACTGAAGTCCGGGGAGACTGGAGAAAGAAACTTGAGCGCGACCAGCCGGTTCAGCTTGGTGTCTTCCGCTTTGTAGACCACACCCATGCCGCCCGAATCCAGTTTTTCGAGGACACGGTAACGGGAACCGTTCTTGCTAAATGCGCAGAAATCCAGTTCGCTGAGATTGTCTCTTCGGGCCAAATCCTCCGCCAGCGATTTGGCGGCGAACTCCATCGCGGGCAACTCGATAAAGTCCTCGGATTCCTTTTTGCATGCGAGCAACGATTCCACTTCCCAGCGCAACTCATCGTCCGGGCCGCAGGCCTCCGCTATGAAGCGATGTCGCTCGCTTTCTTCGCGTTCCGAGGCAGCGAGGCACAATTCCTTGATCTGCTGCCAACGATCACTTTCCACTTTTCTTCCCTCTTTTTAGCTCGCGTACAAGCCAAAGCTTGGCAGACTCCCACTCCCTCTTGACAGTGGCTTCTGAAATGGCCAACGCCTGCGCCGTTTCTTTGACGCTGAACCCGCCAAAGAATCGGAGTTGAACGACCTGACTCATCCGCTCGTCAAATGCCGCCAGATCGTTCAATGCATCGTCCAGCGCGATCAGTACACCGCTTGGATCGCGACGCTCCTGAACACCTGGCGATGATTTATCTCTATCAACATGACTGGGAGGCCGCCGAAACTCAGATACAAAAGTTGAAACAAATGGGAAGTAAAGAATGGGCCACGTGGCTGATGGGCTTTTCCCAATTTCTCCAAGGAAAGCCGGAAGATGGATTGAACACCATTGCGACCCTCGAAAGAGCTGCTTCAGACGACTGGAAGAGCCGCAGTTGGACCTATGAGGCCGCCATGCTGGGAGAGCTCGGTGAGTATCAAAAGGCCATCTTGGTGATAAAGCGTGGAATCGCGTTCGACTCTGCGCACGGTTTCACGATTTCGGAAGCTGATAAGCATGTGCAATTAGCATACATCTTGTTCCGGGATGGGCAGTTGCGGGATGCAGGCCTGACCGCCTCGAAGGCCATCGATTTAGATAAGAGTCCGAACCATATAATGGCGGCTGGATTACTACTGGCAAGATCCGGAGAAACCTTGCAGGCGAAGAAGTTGCTCAATGTCCTGGATCATGAACTTGACTTTCCAAAAAATCGCTTTGCGAAGCATCGGCTCAAAGGTGAGATTGCTCTGGCCGAGCACAACTTGTCGGATGCTCTGCTTGAATTCCAGGAGGCATCTAAACTGCAATCTCGAAAAGCTGATCGCGAGTATTTGGCGCGCGCTCTGCAGGAAGTCGGCAAAACGGAATCCGCCACGGCACTTCGAAAAGATATGTATGAACACGCGAGCCTTTTCTGGTTGTACGAACAGGGCGAGTCTCCGGGCCTTTGGGCCGACTCTCTGTCCCGCTACATTAGCTTGCAATGGAAGATGGACAAAGGTGAGGCGTGCTCGCTGATGGATCGCTACTTCGCAATGCGTTCCGCCCCTGAATCGAAACAGTTGCAGTCGGAAGCGATGACGTTACCTGGAGCGGCTTGCGGGCTCCGGCGGCCTTGAACTAGAAGCATTCGTGCGGTACTTCAACATATCACTGAACAATGAAAGGAAATACCATGGCGACCCCAGACTTTGAGTATATGGCCCTCTCTTTTCTCATGTGCGCACCCAGCGACTTGAACCGTGCGTGGACCAAAGCTAACGCCGACCCTAAGGAAATCAAAGAATCGATTAAGAACCTCGGCTTTTCGGAATTAGTCGCTGCCAGAGCAACGCAACTGCTGGAGAACATGGACAAAACATCGGCCCGAATGTTCTTTGGAGCGGTGGCGACTACGCTCACGAAAATGAATCCCGAGTATGCCGGCCCCGGAGTACATCCTCCGTTAGACGACGCGTGTAAGATCGTCGAGGCGATGAAAACGCTTGACAGTATTCGTCTCGGTAAATCGGCATGAAGGCTCGTCATAGACAACCGCTTCGGCAGCGGAAGGATCTAGCATCGCTAAGCCAGCAGGAAGTTGATGACCTGCGGGATGCCTTTGGACATCTGAAAGCGTCTTCGCAAAACAAGAACTATTCGTTCTTTGCTAAAGTGCACTTCGAACACACCGCTAACGTGCATAAAAGCGAACTATTTCTTCCTTGGCATCGAGCATTTATCTTCGAGTTCGAGGATGCTCTTCGAGCCTTTCGCCCCAACCTGACATTACCGTACTGGGATTGGATCGAACATCGATCCATTCCAGCCCCCTTTGCCGCGAACGAGCCGAATCCGCTCTACGCCGAGCGTTATACAGACGAGTTCCGTCGAGCAAACCACCTCGATCTCCCCACTTGGCCGGATATAGACAAGATTATGACTGACACGAGTTTTTTCTCGTTTGGAGGAGGCATTGACGATGCTGGCGATCTAGAGTGCGAACACGACATCGTTCACATTTGGGTCGGACCGTCGATGAGAGAGATTGCCAGTTCGCCCTGCGACCCTATTTTCTGGGTGCATCATGCGAACGTTGACCGACTATGGGCGCAGTGGCAATCCACACACCCGGGCGCGGATCCTTTTAACCTGTTATTGCCTTTAGAGGGTCTTAGCCCGAACTGGACTGTGCAGCGCACCCTCGACATCAACAATCTTGGTTATGAATATGTTGAGTCTGTTCAAACCCTAGAGGTGAGGGCAGGAGGATTTAAGAGATCAAATGTGCTCGGAGAAATATTTCTCCCTACTTCGTTCCGTCGCGCCGAATTGCGACTAGAAGGACTGGAGGCTATAACTAAGGATTTGAACTACATAGATGTATTCATTGGGAACGAGAAGCCACGTGTAGGCAGAGTTAGCTTATATGGCGCTAGTCCAACGCTCAAGGATAACGCGCAGCTTTGCTTCTCCCCAAGCACAGGGATGCCCCCAATGCGGGCCATGAACGCTCGCCTCGACATTACGTCTGCGCTGAAGGGGCTCGGGAAAGAAGGTGCTCCACAGTTGCGATTGGAGATTCGAGGGGGATCCGAAGGCGGTGTCTTGCTCAAAGCACAGATTGTCTCGATCGTCTTTGCTTAAATGAAGAGACTTAGACATCCCGACATAGGCTGGAGGAAACTCCCGACAGAAATCCTGCTTCACAGTGCGGGATACAAGTTCCGTCTTATCATCACTTCGCGGGCTTTATCCCGGGCGAGCTCACGAACAGCTGCAGACGCGTCATCATTTTCTTCCGGGCTCCGCGCTTCTTTTGCTTCCAATTCGTGCACCCGCTGCCAGAAAAGGATCCTGACCCGTTTCCCAACATAGCCCGAGAGGAAGGATTTCCCGTCAGGCGTGGCGCATATCAAATCTTTAAAGGTCACTGGCGCGCGCTCGCGCCTTACGTGCCGGATGGCAGCGCGGACGATCGGCTGTAAATCGTCATCGAGCGGCACCCAACACGGGGGCTGCGCCGCGAGAAGTGGCTTGGTTATTTCCAGAATTTCACTCGCCCGTTTCTGGTAGTGAGCGCGAACCACATCCCTCCTCCGCGGGACTTTGGTGTGGACCGCTTCGAGAAATCTCCCCCGGCGGGCGTGGTATTCCCGGTAGGCTTCGGCGGAGCCGGTTTTGATCCACAGCCGCTTTGCCCTTTTCCGGTACCGCTCGAGCCTCTTCAAAAGCTGGCTGTAATCGATCACGAGGTAGCATGGGGGAATCCGCCCCCGCCGGATTTCGCCTGGGATACTCCGAAGCGCAAACGCGAGCGCAGCCAGAGCGGGTGCGTCGGCGTGGCCGGCTGATGGACAAATGCAGCAAAGTCGGACTGTGGCTGCGGACGATGGTCGAAATCTACGCAACGTTCGCCTGGCGAAAGAGTGAGTCGCTGGGCAGCCTGCGGGTTCGCCAGGTAGACTTGCCGCACCGCACAATCATCCTGTTCGACTCAAAGAATGGCGCGGGTCGCACAGTCAAAATGACGGCGAGAATATACGAACTTCTTTCCATGTGCGTCGACGGGAAGTCTTTGGGCGACTATGTGTTCACGAGGGACGGTAAGCAGGTCAAGGATTTCAGGCGAGCTTGGAATGGCGTCACTGCGGCTGCGGCTGTGCCGGGCCTGTTGGTCCATGACCTTAGGCGCACCGGTGCCCGCAACTTGCGTAGGCTGAGCGTGCACGAATCGACCATTATGAAGATCGGCGGCTGGAAACCCGCTCCGTCTTTGACAGATATAATATTGTTGATGAATCCGATTTGTCGGACGCCGCTGCAAGGCTTGACAGGAACGCGGCAGAACTAGAGAACAGCCAAAGAACAGCCAAAGAACGCATCGAAACAGGAGTAAAGACCGAAATCAGTGAAACTGCCAACACTCTTACAATCAATTAGATAGCCCATACCGTGGGCCCGTAGCTCAAGCGGATAGAGCATCGGATTTCTAATCCGGTGGTTGCAGGTTCGAGTCCTGCCGGGCCTACCAGACTAGCTATTCACTTCTTTTCCCAGGTTTTCCCGGTTTCATCCGCTGCCATTCATCCTCGGTAAGCTGACGTCCGAGCGCTGCGAACTCGCCCGCGCCCTGCAACCATTCGCCGCCATCCATGGTGACCACTTCCCCGTTGATGTAGCCGGAACCGTCGCTCACAAGGAACGCAGCCAGGTTGGCAAACTCTTCGACCGTGCCGAACCGTCCCAGTGGATTGCGGCCTTTCGCTGCCTGCTCCAGTTCCGGACGCGGCAGCAGACGCGAGAACGCGCCTTCGGTTGGAATCGGTCCCGGCGCGATGGCATTCATGCGTATGCCACGATCTCCCCATTCGACGGCGAGGCTGCGCGTGAGAGCCTGCACTCCGGCCTTCGCCACCGCCGACGGCACCACATATGCCGATCCGGTGGTTGTATATGTGGTCGTCACATTCAGCACCACTCCTGGGTGTTTGGCGGCGAGCCAACGTCGCCCGCAGGAGAGCGTCGCATGCAGCGATCCCATCAACACAATGCCGATCACGGACTGGAATGCGCCCAGTGAGAGATCCTCCGTGCGCGCCAGAAAATTCCCCGCGGCATTATTCATAAGCACGTCGAGCGGGCCATCGTTCCAGATCACGCCCATCATCTCCTCGACGGCTCCTGCATCGCGCACGTCGCAGCGCCGCGAATGAATACGTCCGCCAGTGCGCTCACGCAACTCGTGCACCGTGGCTGCAAGAACCTCTTCGCGGCGCCCGCAGATATAGACTTCAGCGCCGAGTTCGAGGAATCTTTGGGCAGCAGCCTTGCCGAGGCCAGTACCGCCGCCAGTGATAAGGATGCGTTTGTTAAGAAGAAGATCGGGTTGGAACATGGGAGGCATTGTAAATGGTGAGATCGCTATTCGCTGTTCTGCCGTTGGCGTTGGTCGTTCGCCGCTCGCAGCTTGCTACTCGCTTCGCGGCTTGGTCATCTCATTCCGTGTACTGGGACTTCATCCGGCCAAGCGCCCAGCGGGCATGCTCAGCGACGACCGCGTCTTGATCGCCGGCGATTTTCTTCAGCGTCGGCACAAATTTCTCGTCTCCGCTGTTCCCCATCGCAATCGCAGCATTGCGTCGCAGGCCTGAGAGTTTTGCCCGCCGCACTGGCGATCCGCGAAACACTGCGCGAAACTCATCCGGCTCCATTTCCGCGAGCCATTCGAGCGCAGGATTAACCAGTCCCTCGCGTGGCTGGAATTCCTCAGCCGCCGTCACTGGCGCTTTGCGATTCCACGGACAAACGTCCTGGCAGATGTCGCAGCCAAAAACGTGCCGTCCCATCCCCGCGCGCAGCCCTTCCGAAATTTCTCCACGCTTCTCGATGGTCAGATAGGAGATACACAACCTCGCATCCAGCTCGCCGGGAGCGGTAATCGCCTGCGTCGGACAGGCCACGATGCAGCGCGTGCAAGTTCCGCAACGGTCGGGAGCAGGCAGGTCGGCCGATGAAAAATCGGAAGCAGGCGCGTCAGACGAGAGAGAGTTCGCCAGTTCCATCGACGTCAGGATCACGCCCAGAAACAACCACGACCCCAGCTTCTGATTAATGATGCAGGTATTCTTGCCGATCCATCCGATCCCCGCGTATTTCGCGTAGACACGCTCCACCAGTGGGCCAGTATCCACGTAACAACGAAACACATGCTCCGTAATTGGTGGATCGAGACTGGAGTCGGCCCCAAAAACCGGACTCGCACCCGACACCGGAATCGCATTTGGAGAGGGCATGGATTCACAGGCTGCGGAAAAACTCTGGTTTGGGGTGGCGCAGCGCTTCAGCGCTGCGGTAGGTCCAGTTCCTTCAACGACGGCTTTAGCCGCTGAGGGCCGGCGCGCGGAGTTAGCAACCTCCTTCCGCACGCGCTCTTCCACGTCGCGCAACCGCTGCAACACGGCATCGTGATAATCTTCGCGGCTCCAGGCGTAGCGTGAAATCCAGCCGCGGCTGGCGTCGATAGTTTGAGTGGAATACGGCTGCGCCGTGTTGTAGTTGATTGCACAAACAATCACGCTCCGGGCCCAGGGAGCGACTCGCGCTAGTGCGGCGCGCTTCAGTTCTCCCGCCTCGTCGCGCGCAGCCATGTACTTCATTTCGCCGTGACGGCCATCGGCGATCCACTCGGGAAAAACATTCAGCTCGCTAAAATCCCGCACAGCCGCCAGCCCGCACAGGTCAAATCCGGCCTCGTGGGCTATTTTCTTGATCCGGGCCGGAAGGCCGGAAAACCGCTGCACCATCGCCGGTTGTCCAGATCCTGCCATCCCGCGTGACCCCATGCCCTTAACCTCTTGAAAGGCTACCACTTCCGCATGGTCCCCAGAGCATCCTCCCCGTTTTCGTATCGTGGCGCGCTGCGACCGATTCCCCGGTGTTCACTGCACACCTCAGCTCGTGACCTCCGTCACATCCCCTAGTCACAGCCCCACGTGACAATACTTGCGAACTCTTCTAGGGAGTATTCTCGTGTTCAAGATCGTCAACGCTCAGTTTATCGCCCCCGGAATCAAGCGTTTCGTTGTCGAAGCGCCCCGCATCGCGCGCAAGCAGCGCCCGGGCCAGTTCGTCATCATTCGCGTCAACGAAAAAGGCGAACGCATCCCACTCACAATCGAAAAGTCCGACCCGGAAAAAGGCACGGTCAATATTGTCGTGCAATCCATCGGAAAAACCACGAACATGCTCAACGCGCTGGAGACGGGCGACAGCATCCTCGACATCGTCGGCCCGCTTGGCAAGCCCTCTGAAATTGAGAAGGTCGGCACCGTGGTCGTGATGGGCGGAGGCGTTGGCACGGCGATGGCGTATCCGACAGCGGCCGCCATGAAGCGCGCCGGTAATCGCGTCATCACCATTATCGGCGGCCGCAACAAAGACCTCGTCATCCTCGAGCCCGAGATGCGCGAGGTGAGCGACACAGTCTTCGTCACCACCGACGATGGCACTTCCGGCGATAAGGGACTGGTTACGGACAGACTTCGGCAACTGCTGGAAAACGGCACGCGCGTCGATCTGGTGCTGGCTGTCGGGCCGATCCCGATGATGCGGGCAGTCGCCGACATGACCCGCAAAGAGAAAATCCGCACCATGGTGAGCCTGAACCCGATCATGATCGATGGCACGGGAATGTGCGGCGGCTGCCGCGTTCTGGTTGAAGGCAAGAGCGAGTTCGCCTGCGTCGACGGCCCTGAGTTCGACGCCCATCGCGTCGATTTCGCCATCCTTGTGCAACGGAACGCGATGTACCGCGACGCCGAAAAACGCTCCATGGAAGAGTACCAACGCGAATGCCAGCTTGAAAAACAGAGAGCCGCAGCTCCCGCCGAAGCGGAAGTGGCGTGCGCGCTGGAGGAGAAGAAATGACAACGCCCACCACTCCGACCAAGAAATCCAGCAATCCTATCCCGAACAAAGAACGCATCAAGATGCCGCGGCAGCATATGCCCGAGGCGCTTCCGCAAGTGCGCAACAAGCAGTTCACGGAAGTCAATCTTGGCTACTCCGCCGAACTGGCGCGGCAGGAGGCCTTGCGTTGCATCGAATGCGCGAAGCCGAGCTGCACCAAGGATTGTCCGGTAGGCGTCAAGGTCAAGGAGTTCGTGCAGTTGATCGTGGACGGGGACTTCATGGGTGCCGCCGCGAAAATTCGCGAAGATAACGTTCTCCCAGCCATCACCGGACGCGTGTGCCCGCAGGAAGACCATTGCGAAGGCGCTTGCCTGCTCTGCAACAAGGGCGAGTCGCTGGGCATTGGCTATCTGGAACGGTTTGTCGCCGACTACGAACAGCAGCATTTCGACGTGACGAAGATCGTGAAAGCTCCTCCGACGGGAAAGAAAGTTGCGATTGTTGGCAGCGGTCCCTCCGGCCTGACAGCGGCCGGCGATCTTGTGCAGAAAGGCCACCAGGTGCACGTCTTCGAAGCGCTGCATGAAATCGGCGGCGTGCTCGTGTATGGCATCCCGGAATTTCGCCTGCCCAAGAAGATCATTCGCGAGCAAGTGGACATCATGCGCGCCATGGGTGTGGAATTTGAAACGGATGTGGTCGTGGGCCGCACCGTCACCATCGACGAACTGATCGAAGAGGAAGGTTACGACGCGGTGTTTATCGGGACAGGCGCTGGACTGCCGCAGTTCATGGGCATTCCGGGTGAGCATCTAAATGGCGTGTACTCGGCCAACGAATTTCTCACTCGCATCAATCTGATGCACGCGTACGAGTTCCCGAAATTCGACGAGCCGATGGTCGATTTCCGCGGCAAGAATGTTGCTGTCATTGGCGGCGGCAACACGGCGCTTGATGCCATTCGCTCTTCACTGAGGCTAGGCGCCGGCAAGGCGTTCATTCTTTATCGCCGCAGTGAGAAGGAGATGCCCGCTCGTCTGGAAGAAGTCAAGCACGCCAAGGAAGAAGGCATCGAACTCCAGATGCTAACCGCCCCGCTTGAGTTCCTCGACGACGGTAAGGGCTGGCTCCGTGCCGCACGCTGCCAGAAGATGGAATTGGGCGAACCGGATTCTTCGGGACGCCGCCGCCCGGTGCCAATCGAAGGCTCGGAATACGAGATCCCTTTGGCCGTGGCAATCATGGCGATTGGAACGACCGCCAATCCAATCATCCAAACCACTACGCCCGGCTTGGCGACTACAAAGAAGGGCTATATTCAGGCGGACGACACCACGCAGAAGACTTCGCGCCGCGGCGTGTTTGCCGGGGGCGATATCGTCACAGGCGGCGCGACCGTGATTCTAGCCATGGGCGCGGGACGGCGCGCGGCCAAGAGCATTCACGAATTTCTGGAATCGGGCCAGTGGTAAGACGAGAGCGCCTATTTCGCGGCAGCTTTGCTTTCGGTTGCGGCGGGCTCTTCGGAATTGCTCGAGTATTCGACGCGGTTCCGGCCACTCCCTTTGGCGCGGTAGAGAGCAGTGTCAGCTCTGCTCAGCAGGGTCTCAACCCCCTTTACCCCGCTGCAATCCGAGACGGCAACTCCCATACTCATGGTGATTGACCGTTCATTATTGCCGGAAATGATGGGCGTGGCTGCAATCAGCTCGCGCAGTTCGTTGGCGCGCACCAGCGCGTACTCCAGATCGCAGGTGGGCAGCACCAGCAGGAATTCTTCACCGCCATACCTTCCCACCCCGTCGTAAACGCGAAGCTTGCAATGCAGCCGGCGCGAAATTTCCTGCAAGACCTCGTCGCCGAATAGGTGGCCGTGGGTGTCGTTCACTCTTTTAAAGTGATCGATATCGGCGAGAATGACTGACACGGGCCTGCTTTCCCGGCGGGACCGCTCCAACTCCCGTTCCAGCATGGCGAAAATCTCGCCCCTGTTCAGCAGACCGGTCAAGGAATCGTGCGTCGCCGCGTGGCGCATCGACTCGCGTGCCGCCACCAGCTCATCCTGCAGATCGAGTATGCGTTTGCCCACCAGAAGACGCGCCTTCAGCTCCGACGCGTCAAACGGCTTCACAAGATAGTCGTCCGCTCCCGCGTTCATCGCGTCCAGCATGTTCTGCCGGCCTTCTTTACTCGTGAGCAGGATGACGTAGACGTAATGACCCGTCGTGCTGTTCTTTCGAATGCGCTGGCAAACTTCAATGCCTTCCAGGTCCGGAAGCACCCAATCAAGCAGAACCAGCTTCGGCGCGTCCGGCTGGGCGAGGATCTTCCACGCCTCCTCACCGGTCTCGGCTTGGATAAAGCCAAACTCCCAGCTTCGGAGATGATCGCCGATCAGTTTCCGATAGACCGCCGAATCATCGACAAGCAGAATCTGCATTCGTTCTTAAGACCTCTGTCTCAATCCACACTACGAACGAGCACGAATCTCAAGATGACGGCGCAATTCATGCGTCACCCGTGGTAATGATAAGTCCAATACTCGGCGGAAGATAACGATTACAGGGGTGCGGGGACTCCAAAGTACTCTCGATGCGGAAAGAATTCCCGACGGGGGAATCTCGAATTTCTGGGCCAAGTGTGGTCTCAAAAATAGATGAGTGGCAGGGCCACGGCTTCAGCGCCTGCCTATAAGTCTAAGATTCTCAATGCTTTTGAACGCTGCAGCTCCAGCTTCTGCGGAATTGCCCTCTGTCCTCCCGAGCGATATGAAGTGAGCGAAGCGAGCCGAACGAGTCGAAGGGACCCTACACCTTTGACGGCGCTCGCCGTGACGTAAGGCATTCTCCCCGCCGAGTCCATTGTCATGCCGGCTGCCCGAGATTCAGCTCCATGAACTCCTGAAACAGGGATGATGCGACCAGGAAACAAGTTTGCAACCTAACTGCACCGTGCGACACTGAGTCCATGAAAATCGTGGCTGTGATCCCGGCGCGCCTGGCTTCGACGCGCCTGCCTCGCAAAATGTTGCGCGAAATCGACGGCGTCCCCTTGCTGGCCAGGGTTTATCAGGCTGTCCGCGAATCGGATTCCCTCGATCAAGTTGTCGTCGCCACCGATTCCGACGAAATTCTCCGCTTCTGCGAGCAGCAGCGATTCACCGTCCGCACGACATCGGCCGCGCACCGCTCTGGCACCGAGCGTGTTCACGAGATCGCGACGGCGATTCCCGCCGACGTTTATCTCAATGTCCAGGGCGACGAGCCGCTCACCCGCCCGGAGCACATCGAAAGTCTGATCGCGGTGATGCGCGATCCTAAAGTTGCGGTGGGCACTTTGATAACGCCCGCCGCCACCGTCGATATCGACAATCCGAGCGCAGTCAAGGTCGTCACCGACGCTGAGGGCCGCGCCCTCTATTTTTCCCGCGCCACCATTCCCTATGACCGTGACGGTCTCCGGCCGCGCTACTACAAACATCTGGGCTTTTATGCGTACCGGAAACCTGCGCTCGATATGTTCGTGCACTGGCCCGAGTCTTCTCTCGAACGCAGCGAGCGGCTCGAGCAGTTGCGCTTCCTGGAAAATGGCACCCCCATCTACGTCGCCGAAACGCCATTTGACACGGTGGGCGTCGACACCGAAGATGATGCGCGCCGGGTCGAGGAAATCTTGCGCAGGACGGAGAAGTAGCGTCATACTGCGGGTGAAAGAACGGCGGATCGACTCTGTCGTTCAAAATCTGGGGATCAGAATCTGGCGTTCAAGATCTATTTCTCGCGAAGCGATCGTGGGTACATAGTCCTTTAGCAATCGCAGACGACGGCTTGTTGTAGGATTCGTCATGGCTTCCTCATCAGAACGTTGGCGGCAAGTCGAGATTCTCTTTCATGAGGCTCTTGAGTTGGCGCCAGAGGCGCGCTCGGAATTTCTCGACCAAAAGTGCGCCAGCAATGCCGCGTTGCGGAAGGAAGTCGAAAGCCTCCTTGCTTCCGCCGGACAATCGCCCGACTTCCTGCAAAAAGCTGTCGGCGATGCGGCCAACCAGATGATCGCAGCCGGCCGGCACGAATTGATTGCCGCCGGTACCCAGTTGGGCCCGTACAAGATCATTTCCATGCTCGGCTCCGGCGGCATGGGCGAAGTTTACCTGGCCGAAGACACACGGCTCCGGCGCAAGGTTGCGCTCAAAATGATTACACCCGATCTCATTCAGGATGAGCGCGGGCTGCGCCGTTTTGAGCACGAAGCTCACGCCGCTTCCGCTCTCAATCATCCCAACATCCTCACCATTTATGAATTCGGACAGGCAGATGGGTTTCGCTTTATCGCCTGCGAGTTCATTGAAGGCGTCACCCTGCGCAGGAAGTTGCTGTTGGGCAAGCTCGAACTTAGTGCAGCCATCGACATCGTCATTCAGATGGCCGGGGCTTTGGCCGCCGCACACGATGCCGGAATCGTTCACCGCGATATCAAACCGGAGAACGTGATTGTTCGCACCGATGGAATCGTCAAAATCCTCGACTTCGGAATTGCCAAGCTGGTTGAAACCCATGCGCGGGGAACACTTCTTGGAAATTCGGCGGTGACCTCATCGATCAGCGAACCCGGAATGGTGCTGGGCACCGTGAGATACATGTCGCCCGAGCAGGCGCGGGGCATGGATGTGGATGGGCGCAGTGACATTTTCAGTCTGGGTTCCGTGATTTACGAGTTGGTCACGGGGAAACAGGCATTTGCAGGTGCAACCACCAGCGATGTGATTGCCGAAATCCTGAAGGCCGACCCGGCGCCGCCCATGGAGTTTGCCCCGGACTTGCCCTACGAAGTCGAACGCATCATCGCGAAAGCCTTGCGCAAGGACCGTGAGAGCCGCTATCAATCGGTGAAAGACTTGCTGATTGAACTCGAGGACTTCAAGAAGGAGTCCGAATTCCAAGCCAAGCTCAAAGGGTCGGCAAGGGGTGAAGCAGGGCTTGAGGGAACGAAAACAGGATCGGGCTGGCGGACACCGGCTCGCGGAGCGGTTCTATCTGAAGCTCAACCCCACGCGGCTTCTCACTCGCGCTGGCGGTGGGCCGGGCTCGCGTCCTTGCTGATCGCGTTATCAGTTGTCGCCGGATATTTCTATCGAAAGCCAAATCCTGCGGCCACCGCGGATCACCCGCGCAGCATGGCTGTCCTGCCTTTCAGAAATTTGAAGCAGGATCCTGAGACCGACTTCCTCGGATTCTCGCTGGCCGATGAAATCATCACCAAGCTTAGCTACGTCAATACACTCACGATTCGCCCATCGTCTTCCGTCGACAAATATCGCAATCAGATCATCGATCCGAAAAAAGTCGCCGCCGACTTGAATGTCGACACCTTGCTGACCGGCATCTTCATTAAAGACGGCGACGACCTGCGGATTACGACTCAGCTCATCGATGTAAAACCGGACAAGATTCTGTGGCGCGAAGCCATTGATGTGAAGTACGACAAGTTGCTAACCGTTCAAGACCAAGTCTCGCAGCAGATCATCAAGGAATTGGAGCTCAATCTCTCGCCCACAGAAGCGGCCAACCTTCGTCCGGAAAAGCCGATCAATGCCCTCGCTTATGAATACTATCTTCGCGGAATCGATCTCTACGCGCTCAATCAGTTCGCCGCAGCGATTGGAATGCTCGAGAAGTCCACGTCTATCGAACCAAACTACGCGCCTTCCTGGGCGCATTTGGGAAGGGCCTACACCACCAACGCGTCGCTCCAGTTCGGCGGCCGCGAGGATTACGGCAAAGCGCAAGCTGCCTATGAGAAGGCGATTTCGCTAAACCCCGCGCTGATTGAGCCGCGCATCTATCTGTCCAATCTGTTTACCGACACAGGCCGCGTCGAGCAAGCCGTGCCATTGCTGCGATCCGCGCTGCGCGATAGCCCGAATAACGCCGAGGCCCACTGGGAACTGGGCTATGCCTACCGCTTTGGCGGGATGCTCGAGGAATCCGTAGCGGAATGCGAAAAGGCGCGCCAGAACAATCCTCAGGTCAAAATAAACAGCTCCGCCATGAACAGTTATTTGTACCTTGGCGAATATGACAAATTTTTGCAAAGCCTGCCCGCCAACGATTCTGCGTACATTCTTTTTTATCGTGGTCTTGGCGAGTACTACGCTAACCGTCGCGAACAGGCGGCGCACGACTTCGACCGCGCGTATGACACCGATCCCTCCTTGCTCCCGGCAACCGTCGGCAAGGCTCTCAGCTACTCGATTCAGGACGAAAATGCGCGTGGGTTGGAGCTACTGAAGCAAACCGAAGGAAGGATTGAAGAGCGCGGTGTTAGCGACGCCGAGGGGCTCTACAAGGTTGCGCAAGCATACGCCGTGTTAGGCGACAAGGCATCCGCATTGCACATGCTGCGCCATAGCATCGGCGGCGGATTCTTCTGCCATCCGTACTTTGTGCGCGACCCTCTCTTGCAGAGTCTGCGCAATGAGCCCGAATTCCAGAGCATCGTCGACCAAGCCCGCCAACGCCACGACCAGTTCAAAAACACTTTCTTCTAAGAAGCTTGCATTTCAGAGTTTGGCAATTGCGTAGATCACCTTCGGCATAAGAAGGGAGAGCTTCGGCCCCGCATACTGCGAGCCCCGGCGCTAGGACCCGCAACCGTCGGTGCTTCTCGTGTCCACGTTGTAGAACGTGTTGGAGCCGGTGAATCCCGCTGGAACCTTGTCGAGTCCTACGTTAGCGTTATTGATGATGTTATTGGTTACCATATTGCCCGTGGTGCAATTGAACTCGATTGCGGGACTGGGAGTGGGAGTGTAAGCGATGCCGTTGCTTTTTACGGTTACTCCCCCAACGCCTATGTTGATCCCGGTTGTTGTGCTAGCGAATATCTGGTTCGACGTCACGCGCACGATCGTCCCCTCAATGTCGATTCCGATATTTTGCTGTTCGATCCAGTTCCCTAAGACCTCGACGTTGGCAGATCCGGCCCACACGCCTGTTCCACCAGCAGGGGAGGAAGCGATGAAGTTGCTCGATACGCTACCCTGAACGTTTCCAAGGGACATAATGCCGGTACCGTTGGTCCAAAGGTAGTTGTTCTTGACCACTGCGGTGAGACTCGACGTAGGTACCTGATTGCTGCCAACGGCGATGCCGGCGATGCTGCCGGCATGGACTTCGTTGTTTTCTATCGTAACCGACTCGGTGGCGCCAGTCCCGCTCTCCGCTCCGATTCCGATGCTGCCGGCAGGGAAGCAATTACCGTTGGTCAGTACTCCCTTTACGGTGCCCGACGAACCGCTGCCATAGAAGATCGCAATTTCGGGAGCCTGACAGTTAGACCCGTTGGCACCTTCCTCAACAACGATATTCGTTATGTTAACCGGCCCTGTGGTGACCTCGACTTGCGGAGCAACCGTACCCCAATAGATGCTCGACGTTGTTGCTAGCGAAACTCCGACATCGGAGATCGTGACCGGACCCGTTAGTGAGTTGGGGATAGCCTCCAGGGTCAGTGGCTTGGAGATGACGACTTGCTCGGGGTAGGTGCCAGGGCATACTTCAACAGTCGAGCCGGCGGGAACCGTTGCCACAGCCGAGCTTATAGTGCTAAAGGCACCCGTCTTGCAATTTCCCACATAATAGGTGGTCGCCATGAGGGATTGTGCCGCGAGAAGCGCGAGAACGAGAACGAATAGAGCAAAATGGAAACGCCGCATACGTCTTTCCTCCAGAGAGAGTTGAAATTACCCTGTGAAACACCTGAGAGATTGCAATCGGTTATCCCGCATCGGGGCGAATTTCCCGCATTGACCGGGGCAGGCACCCCCAAAGTAGTCGACTGACTGGCTGACGGTGCCACAATAGACCGTTTCTAGCGGCGGTCAACGAAGCTCTCGCTGAGCTTTTCATGAGCGCGCAACATCCCCATGCTCAATGCCTTGACTAGCAACATTAGTTCGAGTAAGCTGCCCCCGAGCCGCCGGTAAGTGGGGGCTATGACGGCCAAATTAGTTGGAGGGGCTTATGGCCGCCAACGCGTGGCGCGAACCGTCGATCCAGTTCGACCTGTTTGAACTCGACGCCCCAGGATGCCAGCTCCGGCGAAATGGACTGCCGGTCGATCTTCCTCCACAGGCGCTGCGAATCCTTGGGCTTCTCGCTTCTCGCCCCGATCAGCTCGTCACCCGCAAAGAAATCAAAGAGGCGCTTTGGCCCGACGAGTCTCACGGCGATTTTGACAGCCGCCTCAACTTCTCCGTCAAGAAGCTCCGCGAAGCCCTCGGCGACAACGCCGAGCGTCCCCGATACATTCAGACCGAACGCAAAGCCGGATACAGGTTCATCGCCCCGATACGTTCATCTCCGTTACCTTCGCTCCAGTTATCTTCGCCCCAGTTACATTTGCCTCAGGGCAGTTTAGCCGGTGCGGCCGACGTGGCCGCAACCCCACCGGGACCAACCCCAGTCTCCGCCGCGCCAGCCGGATTTCAGTTTGGCCGAACCGCCCTTCTCGCCGCTCTGCTTGCGTTCGCCTGCTTTGCTGCCCTCGGGAGTTTTATCCTGCGGGCGCGCGGGACCAATCCTGCCGTCGCGACGGAATCAATCATCGGGCCGGCAAGTGCGGACGATTCAAAGCCGGAAATCTCATTTGTAACTCCCATCCTTCCCCAGGCACGCCAACGAATAGTGATCCAAGGCCGCGGCTTCGGAATCCACGTTCCCTACGCTCACACGGATTCTCCTTACCTCGCGATTCGAGATGACACTGCTCATTGGGCGGCGGGGCGACTGGTTCCTCACAACTGGGACGAAGTCATGCTGGATGTGGAAAGCTGGAAAGACGATGAGATCGTGATCAGCGGCTTCAGCGGCGACTACGGAAAGAATGGATGGAAGCTCACCGAGGGAGACGAACTGGAGATTGCAATTTGGAATCCCCAAAACGGCGTTGGCCCGGCCCGCTACCGCGTCTCGGTAGCGTCACCGACGCCATCGAAGTAGCTACATCATCACAACACGGGCAGCTGACCGCAGGCCACTAACCACTGGACACTGGACACTGCTCTCACCCTTCCCAGACAAACGCATCGAACACACGCACCGAATCGTAGCCGATCCGGTGATAGAGTGCGATCGCGCGATCATTCGCCTGCGTCACCGTAAGTGAGATCGCTTTAAACCCGCGCTCGCGCAAGCTGCGCGTGGTTGCGGCCAGCAAGACCACTCCAAGCCCAGCGGAACGATATTCAGGCAGCACGCACACTTGCGTGACGTGGCCAACGTCGGCGCGCACTTGCGAGCACAGGATCAGCCCCACCAGCGTGCGGGTGCGCCGATCAAGGACCACGAACGATGCGCGCGCATCGAACACGCCGCATCCCGGAAAGCGCACGATGTTATTCATGAAGCGCAGCGATCCGCTCAGCGTGCGGTATTGGTCATTGATGTCGGAATCGACATGCCCGCGATAGGCGGCGGTGATCAGCGCGGCCGCAACCTGATATTGATCTTCCGACCACGGACGAACCTCGAACTCCGGAGAGAGCTTCGGCGCGGTCTGCGGATTCCGCGACATCTCATAGTTCATAAACACGCGCGGATGACGGCTGAAACCTTGCGCCAGAAACGGCCGCGCCACTTCACCCTCGAGGTGAGCCAGCAACTGCGCCTCTATGCGGTGAATGCCCGGCGATTGCTGCAGCGTTTCGATCACATGAACCAGCAGCCGTTCTTCCACTTCGCGGCGATTCGCCGTCCGCCCTCCGTCGCGGACAAACAGGTCGCCGATCACGCCCTTGCTCTGCTCATAAACGAAGAAGGCATATCCGAAAAGACTGCCGCGCTCGATGGCTGCGTATCCGGGAAGAATCTTGGCGTCCATGTAGCGCAGGATCAACTCGGCCGAGCCTGCGTAATCCCAGGCAAGAGATTCGGCCCACACGACAGTCTCCTCTTCAAGCAGGGGACGAAGGTCAGCAGCCGAAAAATGACGGAGATCGAGAATTTCCATAAGAGACCAGTTGCCGGTTTCCAGTTGCCAGTTTTAGAGTTTCCTACTTCCCCACCCAATACATATCCAACTTCTTCTCAGGCATCGCAGTCAAGTATGACACTTTGCGGCCATTCAAAAGCGTGCTGAAATCGACCGTGGCGCCGGGCGCGGCCAGCAAAAGATGCGGTTGCGGCGGGATTTCGCCATCGTCATATTTCTGTACCGGACGATTGAGATAAAACTCCAACCCGTATTCCTCAACGCGGCTGACATGATAAAGAGCGACGGGGACCGATTCGCTGGAAACCGATTTGCTGGAAAACGACTGAATCTCCTGTGCCACCGGACGCGCCGATTGTGTAGCGTCGATGGCGGGCGCGGCAAAGCGTATCACCGCCGCGACGCTCACGATCGCCGCGATCATCGTGGCGGAGCGAATGAGGCGCGGGCCAGCGGCGGTCACGAGCGCGAACGCGATTCCGATAGCAATCACGCCGCCGATGGCCGCGGCCACATACGTTCCGGGTCCACGCATGAGATGGTGATTCATCGCGATTGACCCTGCCGAAAGAGCAGCAAATACAAAGATTCCGCACAACAATCCGTGCGCTAAAGCCAGCGGCCATCCCACTCTGCTCGCAACTGCGCGGCGCGCCGCCAGGTAATCCGTCACCAGCAACGCTGCCGCTGGTACCGCAGGCAGAATGTATCCCGGAAGTTTCGATTGCGATGCGCTGAAGAACAGGATGGGGACGAACATCCAGATGAGTAGAAACAGCGTCCAGGAATTCTCCGCGCTGACGTTTTCGTGGGATTCAGTTCGCGCGCGCCAAGTCCTCCGCAAACTCTCCACCACGGCGGCAATCAGCCAGACCGTCCACGGCAACAAAGCGAGTAGAAATACCGGCACATAAAACCAGAATGGCTGCGGATGATGATAGAGGTTGCTGGAGAAGCGCGCGAAGTTGTGCTCGATAATAAATACGCGAAAGAAATCGTGGTCGCGCATCTGCACTGCGATGTACCACGGCAGCGCCACAGCCACGAACAACAAAATTCCGGGCAGCCACAAAGTCCGGACGATACTGCTCCAGTCCCGCCCGCACGCTATAAACAGGAGTACGATGACGGCGGCCAACGCTGGTGCAATCGGCCCTTTAGCCAATGTTCCGAGCCCGAGGAATAAATAGAAGACGGCAAGAGCCGCGCGATTCCGGCGTTCATACCATGCATACCACGCAAGCAAAGCGATTGTGAAAGTCGCGGCCAGCGGCATATCGGTGGCGGCGGCGTGCGCGAATCCAATGACGCCTGCGCAGGTCGCGGAGATGAGCGCGCCATCGAGTTCCGTGCGGGGACGTAATCGCCGCAGGAAAAAATAAATCGCGGCAATCATAAGCGCGGCATCAATCGCGCTGGGAAAGCGCGCCGTCCATTCACTCACACCGTCGCTCGCCCGCAAAAGCTGTCCGCCCGCGCTGCGCCGAGCGCCATCCGCTTCGCCGCCGTAGTTCGCAGGCGCAAACGTCCGCGCCACACGATACGACAGCATCGCCTGCCAATAATAAAGAGGAGGTTTTTCGAGCCACGGCTTGCCATCGAGTGTGGGCAGAACCCAATCGGATCGATTAAGCATTTCGCGCGCAACTTGCGCGTAGCGCGGCTCATCGGCTCCCACCAAACCAAACGAGCCCAGCCCGTAGAAAAACAAAAATCCGCAGAAGACGGCAAGCAGCAGGACTTCGGTGCGAATTCGCGGGTTGGATTGGCTCGGCACTCAGTCGGAACTCGTCATTGTCGTTTCGGCTCGCAGCCGCTCAACAACGCGCGAAACCGCAATCGCCAGCGGCCCTTCAAGCGAGCACCCGCTAGCGCACCTGTGGCCTCCGCCGCCAAACTGCTCCGCAACGGTCGAGACGTTGACCTGCCCCTTGCTGCGCAGGCTCACGCGATAACGGCGGTCGGGAAGCTCGCGAAAGAAAATCGCCACCTGCACATCGCCCATCGAAAGCGCATAGTTCACCAGGCCTTCGCAATCCTCTTCGCGCGCGCCAAAGCGCTCCATCTGCTCCTGCGTCACCCAGATCCAGGCGAGCGGACCTTCCCTATGCAGATTGGAAAGCGCGGCGCCCAGCAACCGCATCTTGGCCGTCGAGTGTCCGAAATAAATTTGCCGCGCGCATTGCGCTGGATCGGCGCCAGCCAGCACCAGCTCGCGCGCCACCGTAAACGTTTGCTCATCGGTTCCCTCGAACATGAACGAACCGGTATCGGTCATGAGCGCGGTGTAGAGGCAGGTTGCAATATCGCGATCGATAGGGACACACGCCATACGCGCCAGGCGATAGACAAGCTCGGCCGTTGCCATGACGGAAGAATCGATCCAGTTCACATTCGCAAAATTGCGCCCGCTGAGGTGATGATCGATATTGATGAGAAAAGACTGGTCGAGCCCCTTGAGCATTGCCCGCCGCGTGCTGTCGCACTCCAGCAGAATGACAGCATCGTTCGCCGGAACCGTGTCGGCGTGAATAGCGCGGCCGGCAAAGGGCAGGCCTTGATAAATACGGGGAATGCCGTCATACATGACGACTTCGGCGTCCTTGCCCATCGCCCGCAGAATTTCGCCGCAGGCCAGAGCCGAACCGATGCCGTCGCCGTCGGGCCGCGCGTGCGAAGTGACGACGAAGCGGTGACGCTCGCGAATTGCCTGTAAAACACGGTCCAGCATGGAAGTAACGTCGTTGTTCGTCAGTCGCTGGTCGTCGTCGTTAGCGATCAGCCTTCCGCTTTTCCTAACGACTAACCACTGGCGGCCAACGACCGTGGCTGACAGCTGATAGCTAACTACTTCTTGTTCCGTTTCTTTGCGCGTGTTAGAAGCTCGTCCACGCGACTCTCCAACTGCTCCGAACGGTCGATCTGAAAATGAAGTTCCGGTGCGCGGCGCAGCCGCAGACGGTCGACCAGTTCGCGCCGCACAAAATTCTTCGCCGCTTCCAGGCCTTCCAGCGTCCGCTGGCACTCCTCATCGTCGCCGGCGACGGAGACCAGCACGTGCGCCGAACGCGCGTCCTCGGCCATTTGCACCTTCGAGACCGTAGCCAACCCAATGCGCGGATCCGCGAGTTCGCCTTCGAGAATGGTTTCAATCTCCTCGCGCAAAGCTTCGCTCAAACGTTCGCGATGATGCTTCAGTCCACGGCGTTCCATAATGACTTGAATAAAACTTTCTAGGATAACAGAAAGCGAGGGCGCTGAATGCAAAAGTGTGCATGTGCCCGAGCACAACGCCCGGCATCACACACGCAGTCTGGAGGCGGACTAGCCCACGGTCCGAAAACACTTATCGAAACGTCTGGAATCGTGCTAAAGTACCGCGGGGAGCCTTATATGCAGGTATTGCCACTTCGTACTTGTGCGCTAAGAATGATGATTCTCATTTCTTTGGTGGGTGCCCTCGACGTTATCACTGTCGCACTCAGCGCGAAGCCCCTGTTCTGGGCTAGGGTGATTCCAGGACTTATCCCTTTTTTCAGTCCAGCGACTTTCCTGTCGCGGCGCCGCGGAAGTATTTCATAAAAACTCCATAAACGAGTCTGTAATCTCGGCGCCGTGGTTATTGGCGATGCGCGCGGCTGCGCGCTCCACGTTCTTCATAAGGCCATCCAAATAATCGCGCGAGTGCGAGATCGCGACCACCCCAACCGTCGCCTGGTTCCACAGGTTCGAGGGATCGAGTTCAGCGACAGAGACGTTAAACGACGCCCGCAGCCGGTCTTTCAGCGAGCGCAGCACCTGCCGCTTATCTTTCAGCGATTGCGCCGCTTCAATCCGAAGTTCGAGCGTGAGCGAGGCGATCATTGCAATCCATAGCGTAACCCATTCGAGAACCGGCGGCAGAACAGCTTCGCGGCTTACCAGGCTTTCCGCCAGGGAGATGCGGAGAAACTCGTCTCTAGACAAGACCTTTCCCTGCTGTCTTTTGCAGGTTTAATGGTTTTCTCCGTGTCTTCGGGGCGAGAAAGCTCAAGCCATGAGAACTTCCGAGCCTTTTTCCTCGAATTGTGCTATATAAGTAGACGCTAAGTTTGCTTCCCAGTGAGTTGCAGGCCGGTACCGCCAACCAGCGTCACCCCCTCTACCAGCGGCGAATCTGCTCAGCGTATTTCAATCGGCACCAAAGAATAGGAACACGACCAATGGCAGAACAAGGAACAGTGAAGTGGTTTAACGACGCCAAGGGCTACGGCTTTATCAGCCGTCAAAATGGCGAAGACGTTTTCGTGCATTTCTCCGCCATTCAGGCAGGAGGCTTCAAGAGCCTGCAGGAAGGCCAGACCGTCCAGTTCGACGTGACCAAGGGCCCCAAGGGCTTGCAAGCGGAGAACGTGACTCCGGTCTAGCCCGCGAAAACGGCCGGACCCGTGAGTTGTCATCCCGAGTCCGAGCGAAGCGAGTGGGCGAGGGATCTGTAGTTGGTTCTCGTCGACACTTCCAAGCAAGAACAAAGTGCCCGAGATTCGCAAGAGTCGCGGGCATTTTCGCGTGCGTGGGTTTCACCGACTTGTCATTCCGACCGAAGGGAGGAATCTGCTCCCGTCGGCGCGGTCGAGGCTGCCTCACCCTTCGCCTTTTAAAGGGTGGGATTCCGCGTTAGCGCACCCCTTTAGTATCTTGCTTACAGTTGGAATGTACGCAAGGTCGGAGCCACCCGCCAACATTGGCTACTTCTTGAATTCGTCAAAGAATGCCTTGTCGATTTCATAAGTCTTTACCGATTTGAGCCCAAACTCAAGCTCCCTGAACATTTCGACGAGCTTCTCCGCACCGATTAACTCCACCGGCGGGACGCCGTCCCGAGACTCCTCTCGACGCGCTTCGGCAGTGAATGTCCCGGTAGTGACGATGATGCCTTTGTCGGCACGACCCGACATGGCCCCTCGAAAATCCCGCACCTGGGAAGGCGAAACGGATCCCGTGTAACGTTTGCACGGGAACAGGGTCGACAATCGCCAGACGAAGGGTGAAAATGCCGTCAGCTATAAACAGCAAAGTGAGTGCGAAGCGCTTGAGCGGCCGCGGAATTCATTAGAACCTGCATAACCGCTCGCTCGATGACGGGCGTGTTCTCCCAGGTCGAGACTTACGCGGGGGGGGCATCTAGCCCCACGAACATGCGATACTTACTGGATGGTTATGGTGGATGCTACGCCACGGTTGGCAATCGATCCGAAGTGGGTGAAGGTGCATTTGACGACCGGCAACGGCATCGAGATTGAGTGGAAAGATGGCCACCGTTCGGCGTATACGTTCAAATTTCTTCGGGATGCGTGCCCGTGCGCTCTATGCGAAGACGAGCGCGGAAAAACGGGACGGAAAGCGGGAGAAGCGGAGAAGCCGGCGACGGGAACCCTTCCCATGTTCAAACCGGCAGTGAAAGCGCTGGCAGCGGAAGCGGTGGGAAAGTACGCGCTCAAGTTTTCATGGAACGACAATCACGATCTTGGGATTTATTCCTGGGCCTATCTGAGAGAAGTTTGTCCTTGCACGGAATGCAGCTCGAAAAAAGGCTAACAGCTTCGCACAAGGTCGATTGCGTAGCCAACGTGCCCTCACCGCCTAAGCCGCTATTTAGAAGGTCTCTGATCGTAGCGCCGAAGCATCTGCGCCACCCAACGGGCGTGATCCTTGGGCCTCCAAGCTACTTCATTGTGTCGCTGCGGTAGAGCTGGCCCAGATAATTGCGGTGAACGAAGACCATCCAATGGCCGTCGGGCGTGATGCCGGCTGGGAAGTTCATTGGTTGCAAGCCGACGTTGTCTTTTGGAGCGAGAGCCTGCCAACGTTCGCTCTGGCTCGATTCCACATCGACCTTATTGATTTCCGCGCCTTTCGGGGTGACCTTCTGCACAAATAAGTGTTTTGAGTCTGCGGACCAACCAATTACCAGGTCGTCAGGTTGAACGCCCGGTAGTGGCTTGGTGGTTCCGCTTTTGATGGATTGGATCGCCATCGCCTTGTTTTCAAAGACAACCAGCGAATCTCCGTCGGGTGCGACCGTCGTGAATGGCATGGGGTACGTCGATAACTGTTTTGGCGCCGAGCCATCGCGATCCGAAATGTAGGGGCGGGCTGATTCATTCGAATGATTGCCAATGAGTAGAATGTGATTTCCATCGGGTAACCATGTTGCCCAGATAGGATGAAATCCATCCCAGTGCAGCGTCTTCGCCTCTCCAGGCCCAACCGGGACGACGCGAATCCGATCCGAGGGATCGTCCGGCATCGAGACCAGCGCCCATTTCCCATCGTTGGTAATGTCGGAACCATATCCGCCCTCGGCGATCCGAACCGGCGCGGAGCCGTCGGTCTTGCGTATATACACTTCGTAGGTGTTTCCCGCTCGCTCGGAAGAATCGGTGAACAAGAGTGTGCTGCCGTCCGGAGTTAAAACCGGGATCACAGGGTAATCGAGCCAATTCAGAGAGCGCTCGCGGTTGGTGCCGTGTTCGAGCAGCGTCATGCCCACCTCACGTTCTTCCGCGGAAACAAGCACGCGTCCTGAGGGCGCGATGTCGAGAATTCGCGTGGAAGCGGTGCTGCAATGAACGGTTCTTTGCTTGCCCGATACCGAGACGGCGTGAATACAGAATTGTTCGCCCGATTCCGCCGCTGAGAACCAGATCTCCTTGCCAGAGGGAGCCCACGCCAGACCCTCCAACGCTTCCCATCCTTTCGAAAGCGTTTCGATATGCCCTGCACGGTCGACGACGATGACGTCGCCGCGATCGTCATTGCTAGCGGGATGGTGAAAGAGCGCGACTCTCTGGCCGTCGGGCGAGACTCGGAGCTCAGAAATCCAGTTATCCGCCTGAAAGAGCACTTTGCCGATGGGGAACTGGAGCTGCCATTGACCCTGGTTGAAGACGATGGTGGCCATTTCGTTGCCATCGGGCGTCCAATCGGCATCGGCGACATTTTCGAGAATTTCCCGCGGCGCGCTGCCGCCTAGAGGCGAGGCGGCGAGCGTACCAATCCACTGATAATGAGCGATAAAGCGCGGACGCACTACGACCGCCATCTGTCCTTGCTTTGAAATGGACAGGAGCAGACCACCATGCAGTCCAGCGGGAACGGATTCGGGATAGTCTTCGCGAATCACATAGGTGTCGCGGCCACCGTCTTCGAGATCGGCGCTATAGACAATCGTTTGCGCGTCGGGCGTGAAGCGGGCGCGAATCACTTCGCCGCGATGAAACGATACCCGAGTGAATGAAGGCGGCGGTAGGGGCGCGGGATGCGTGTACCATGCGACGGCAGCTCCTACGGCCAGAGCCAGAGCTGCCACCGTGGCGAATGCAATCCAGTGCAGCTTGGCTGGCTTTTCTGGCGGTGCCGCAATTGCCGCTTGCGCTGCGGTTTTCGAAGTTGTGCCGGTTAGCGCTTCGAGGGCGAAGGCAAGATCTTTCGCCGACTGGAAGCGCTGCTCGGGCTGCTTTTCGAGGCAGCGGCGGATGATGCGCTCGAGACCGGGAGATACGGGATGTGGCAGATCGCTGAGTTCCGGAGGGTCTTCTTTGAGGATCGCGGTCATGGTCTCAGCGGCGGTGTCGCGGCGAAATGCGCGCTGGCCGGAGACCATCTCGTAGAGCACGGCGCCGAAAGCAAAAATGTCGGTGCGCGAATCGATGGCAGCGCCGCGCACTTGCTCCGGCGCCATGTAACCCGCAGTGCCCATGACCATGCCGGCTTCGGTGGGCGAACTGGTGAGGGTCAGGCCATCGGACTCCGATTTTTCACGGCCGGCGGGCGAGAGCTTGGCGAGGCCAAAGTCGAGAATTTTTACCCGGCCTTCTTTGGTAAGAAAGATATTTTCCGGCTTCAGATCGCGGTGAATGATGTTTTTTTCGTGGGCAGCGGCTAATCCCTGCGCAATCTGGACGGCGTAATCGGACGCTCTGCGGGCGGACAGCGGGCCGCTTTCGAGTTCGGCACGCAATGTTTGCCCATCGAGAAGCTCGGAGACAATAAAGCGCGTGCCGTCTTGCTCGCCGATATCGTGAATGGCAAGGAGATTAGGATGATTGAGCGCGGCTACGGCGCGTGCCTCTTGCTCGAAGCGGCGCAGTCGGTCGGCATCGCGGGCAAACGATTCGGGGAGCACTTTAAGAGCCACCTCACGACCGAGGCGGGTGTCGCGGGCGCGGTAGACCTCACCCATTCCACCAGCGCCCAGCGGTGAGAGAATTTCGTAAGGGCCGAGTTTTGCTCCACTGGTCAGCACGTCGAAAGTGGCATCGGTGGCAGAGAATTATATCGCGTAAAGAAGCTCCGAGTGCACCTCCGAGGCCGGCGATAGCCTCCTAGTTACCTTCCCGAACAGAGTCGCGCAGACTTGAGAAAACCAACAGCTTGGCCAAACCCTTTTTCGGCGCTTGCAGATTTAATGTTTTTGTTCGTGATGCTGAGGTTAAGAAAGGCAAATTAGGACGCCGTGGCCGGGGAAGACGGCTTGCTTCGGGCTTTGGGCAGACCATATACTCTCAAAGGTTTGCCCCTGATGGAGTGAGCACTTTATTCTCAAGGGTCGACTTGCCATAATTTGGAGAATTTATTCGGAGACGTTATGAAGACTATCGATCTGGAACAGGAGACTAATCCTTGGCTTGCGCAGGCTGCGCGCTTCGACCTGGCGGCGCGCAAGCTGAACCTCGACGAAGGCTTGTGGCGGGTGCTGCGCAGTCCCAGCCGCGAAATTACCGTGCATATACCGGTGCAGATGGATGACGGGCACCTCGAAGTATTTACGGGCTATCGCGTGCAGCACTCAATTGCGCGCGGGCCGGCGAAGGGTGGCGTGCGCTACTCGCCCGACGTCAATCTGGACGAAGTGCGCGCGCTGGCCAGTTGGATGACGTGGAAGTGCGCGGTGGTGAATATTCCGTTTGGCGGGGCGAAGGGCGGAATCATTTGCGATCCGCACAAGATGTCGATGGGCGAACTGGAGCGGATGACTCGGCGCTACACGTCGGAACTGTTCGATTTCATTGGCCCGGAAAAAGACGTGCCGGCGCCCGACGTCAATACCAACGAGCAGGTAATGGCGTGGATGATGGACACCTACTCGATGCACGCTCGCCAGACGGTGACGGCGGTGGTGACGGGCAAGCCGATTAACATTGGCGGATCGCGCGGACGGCGCGAGGCCACGGGGCGCGGCGTGCTGATGGTATGCGAAGAGGCGATCAAAAAACTACGCATAAACCGGAGTGAAGCCCGGGTCATCGTGCAGGGATTTGGCAACGTGGGATCGAATGCGGCCCGGCTGATGGCCGAGGTTGGATACAAGGTCATCGGCATTCTGGAAGTTGGCGGCGGTCTCTACAACAAGAACGGACTCGACCTGGAAGCGTTGTGGGAGTTCCGTCAGCGCAATGGAACAATTCACGGTTTTCCGGGAGCGGAGAAACACGATCCGGCCGATCTGCTGCTGACCGAATGCGAGATTCTAATTCCCGCAGCCACGGAAAACGTAATCACGAGTCAGAATGCGGATCGCGTAAAGTGCAGAATTCTTGCGGAAGGTGCGAACGGCCCGACGACAGCGGCGGCCGACGATATTCTCGCGGAGAAGAAAGTGTTCGTGATTCCCGATATTCTGGCGAACGCCGGCGGTGTGACCACATCTTACTTTGAGTGGGTGCAGGACCGGCAGGGGTACTTCTGGAAGGAATCGGAAGTTAACGATCGCCTAGGGGACATCATGGTCACGGCATTCGACGATGTGGTACGGTACGCCGAGACGCATGGCGTGAATAACCGCATTGCTGCGTATATGTTGGCGATTGACCGTGTCGCTTACACGATTCGGCAGCGCGGGATCTATGCCTAGCCATAGATTTTGAACTTGGGGGCCATTCCGCCCGGGAAGGGCCCCGTACCTTTTTGTTGACCTCGTGACGAACTGCGATGTAATGTTTCTGGGATTTTCAACGCAACCTTTTTGACTAAGGCAGGTTTAAAGGGGAGCGGTTCGTAAAATACGGGGCATCTTGCCTCTTACTTGTGAGGAAATAAAGAAATGACGAACTTCCAGCGCAGACTTACCCTGTGGATGGCCGTTCTATCGTTTGCGTTTACGCTCGCGTTGGCACCTGTAATGGCAGCGGCGCAGGCGAGCACGACGGATAGCACCGATACCTCCACGACAACAAAGAAGAAATCGAAGAAAGCGAAGAAAGACGCGGCCGCGGCCGACGATAAGACGGCGGCGAGCGGCGATACTTCGGCGACGACGACCAAGAAGTCGCGTAAGAAGAAAGATGCGGCGGACTCGAGCGCGGCAGCCAGCGCGCCGGCAGAGAAACCGGCAGCGGCACCGGCTTCTGCGGCAAAACCAGCGAGCAGTGCGTCAGCAGCAGCTCCCGCAGCGAAGCCGGCAAGCACAAAGTCAGCCGGGAGCACAACCGCATCGAGTGCCGACATCGCGGCCGCGAAGGCCAGTGGGAAGGTCTGGGTTAACACCAAGTCCGGTGTTTATCACTCGAGCGGACGCTACTACGGCAATACGAAGGAAGGGAAATTCATGACCGAAGCCGAGGCCAAGGCGGCGGGCTACAAGGCAGCGGAAAAAGAGTAGGGGCAGCCGACCCTGGGGAGGAGGGAGATTCCTCCCCGCGGGTTTGATACCAAGCGTTTGGAGCTACTCGCTGGTGAGTGAAAGTCTTACGACAAATCTTTTAGGAGAAATTCATGTCCAAGAACTTAATGGGTAAAATTGTGGTGGCAATATTCGCTCTCAGCTTGATTAGTGGAATGGCTGCAGCGCAAACGGCAGCCGCTCCGGCGAAAAAGCCAGCAGCATTGGCTACGAGCGCCGATCTGCTGGATATCAACACGGCGACCAAGGATCAGCTCGATGCTCTGCCCGGAATCGGAGCGGCGTACTCGCAGAAAATCATCGACGGCCGTCCGTATGCGAAAAAGACGGACCTGGTGCAGAAGAAGATTCTTCCCCAGGCGACTTACAACAAGATCAAAGACAAGGTCATCGCGAAACAGAAGTAGAAGAGAAAAGGCATTAACCGCAGAGGCCGCTGAGATTGCAGAGGGCTGAAGAAATGGCTCTGCGATCTTCGCGTTCTCTGCGGTCTTTAAGGTCGGAATTTTCAATTCAAAAATGGGAGACGCTATGGGTTTACTCGACAGTTTAGAAAATCAGGCAATGGAGAAAGTGCTGGGCGGCACCTCGAATCCGCTGGCCTCGGGCTTGCTGCGGATGATTCAGAATCAGCCTGGCGGTCTAGAGGGGCTGGTGCAGAGTTTTCACGACAAAGGGCTCAGTGCGGTGGCTTCGTCGTGGGTGGGGAACGGGGAGAATCAACCGATTTCCGCCGATCAGGTTCACCAGGTGCTCGGCAGCGAGCAGGTGCAGGCGCTTGCGGCCAAGGCTGGGATTTCTCCAGATATGGCGAGTTCAGCGATTGCGCAATTACTGCCCAGGATCGTCAACCACCTGACGCCTAGCGGTGAGGTTCCGGCCCACGACAATGTGATGGAGATGGTAGGCGGACTGTTACAGAATCTTGGAAAAGCATCGTAAGGCGAGCGGGGTATCGAATCAAGAGTTCTAGGGGCACGCTCCAACTTCAGGCTGGCGCGCCCGTTCCGTTTATTTCTTCGGTAAAGCCCTCTGTCTTGAGAACCAACCAGTGCTCGGGATGGAGTCCCAGAACATCCTCACGGATGGAACATATTTGGTCATTTTGCCGGTTGGCTCTGTGGGCACGAAAACCTGGAAACGCCAATTCAAAACATCGGCAACATAAATCTTGCGGTCTGGTCCAACGGCAAGAAAGTGCGCCCATGCCAACTGGCCAGGGCCATGACCCGGCTCGGCGAATGCGCCGAGGATCTTTCCATCCCGATCGAGTTCAACAATCCGGTCGTAGCCGCCATCGGCCATCCAAAGATGCTGGTCGGGCGTGATCACAAGGCCATAAGGATATCCGATGCCGGTCCATTCTTTGAGGAAGTTCCCGTCCCGGTCGAATATTTGAATTCGCTTGTTTTCGCGGTCACCGACATAAACGTGGTCTTCCTTGTCGACGACTACAGTGTGGGGCAAAATGAATTCGCCGTGGCCGGTTCCAAATTTTCCCCAAGCCTTGATGAAGTTGCCGTCGCGATCAAAACGGACGACCCGTGAATTTCCGTAGCCGTCGGCAACGTAAATATCGCCATTCGTGCCGAAAGCCACGTCGGCAGGCTTGTTGAAGAGCCAATTAGCTTCGGCGCCCCAATCTCTGCGCCCGAGAACGAGAAGAACGCGCCCCGCCGGATTCAACTTGAGAACGAGATGGTTTCCGTCATCGGTGGTCCAAATGTTGTCGTCGGCGTCGATCCGCAAACCGTGGGGATGATCGAAGAGCCCTTCGCCGATGCTCCGTATAAATTTCCCGTGCTCGTCATATTCGGCCAGCATCGGCTTCGCTCGCTGAAAAAGGAAAATGTGTCCTTTTGAGTTCAGCGCAATGCCTGAAGCCTCGCCCTGGGTTGCGCCGGGTGGAGTTTCGAAATAATCCGGAGCGACTCGAAAGCCCAATTCCGGAACCGGCTGAAATTCGGGCGTACTTGGGACTTGTGCCAGACATATTGCGGCCAAAGCGAGCAGGGCGATCGAGATTCTTACGACCCACGTTCTTCTGCCGAAAGCTCTCACTGGTTTCTCCAAATCGGCGTTTTCCAACTGCCAGCGGAGTCTAAAACAAAAGACCATCGAAAACCAATGGTTGAGTTGAGGAATTGGGATTATTCTTCTTGCGGTCGTTTGTTCAGGAATCCTAAACTCAGTCCGAGGACATCCGTATAGCCATGCGACACGCGATTCTTGGAGCTGGTGGAGTCGGCGGAGTGATCGGCGCTTCTTTGGCTCGTTGCGGAGAAGATGTCACGCTGGTCGTTCGACCGGATAAACTCGCGGCGCATCCGCGGCAAATTCAACTTGAGGGTGCTCTGGGGGATTGGTCCGGAGAAGTGGAGTGGGCCGCAACAGCGCCACCAGCGGATGTTTTGTGGCTGACCGTTAAGGGAACGCAACTGGAATCCGCACTGGACTTGATCACCGATCCGGCTTCGGTGGGCGCAATCGTGCCGCTGCTGAACGGAATCGATCATCTGAAATTGCTGCGGTCGAAATACGGCGTGGAACGCGTGATCCCGGCGACAATCGCCGGCGAAATGGAGCGGATCGGCACGGGGCATTTCGTTCATCGCTCACCCTTCTTGATCCTGAATATGGCCGCGCAAGGCCGCGAACTGCTGGGGCCGTTGTGCGAGAGACTGCGGCCCATTGGGTTCACATGCAATTTCATCGGTGACGAAGCGACGCTCATGTGGGGCAAGCTAGTTTTTCTTGGCCCGTTCGCGCTGACGACGAGCGCCTTCGACAGGACGATTGGCGATGTGTTAGCGGATGCAGATACGATGCGGCAGCTCGAGGGATGCGTGCGCGAGACGTGCGCGGCGGCCTTGGCCGAGGGCGCGAAGATCGATACTGAAAATATCCTTAGACTGATGAAAGGCGCGCCGCCCGGGATGCGAAGTTCGATGCAGAAAGACATTGCAAACGGGCGTCCACCGGAATTGGATGCGATTGGCGGGACCATCGTGCGCGCGGTGAAGCGGCATGGTCTGAAGGCTTCGATGACCGAGGACCTGATGATGCAAATCGAGCGAAGGCTTGCGAGGCCGGTTAATTTCTGACCGGTGAAGCGACGGAACTGTAGAAGAAGCTTGGCTGTAGGCCGATTCGAAGCAATGCCATGGAATTGACGCCGCAGCAATGGGAGAATGTTAAGGCGCTTTTCGAGAGTGCGCTTGAGAAAACTCCTGCTGAGCGAAGTTCGTTTCTTAACTCGGCTGCGGCAGACTCTCAGGTGCGGCACGAGGTGGAGCGGCTGCTGGCGCACTACGTGGAATCGGGCGGGTTCCTCTCCGATCCTGCGATTCCGAGGAGTTCCACATCTCTCGCACGCAGGCCGAGTCAATCTTTTCTGCCCAACGATTTCCTTGCCGAACGGTTCCGGATCAGGCGTTTCCTGGCGCGCGGCGGAATGGGGGAAGTCTACGAAGCGGAGGACGCCGAACTGCGCGAGCGAGTCGCTTTAAAGTCGATCAGAAGCGAACTGCTGCATGACGGCAGGGTGTTGGAACGGTTCAAGCGAGAGGTCAATCTCGCGCGCAAGGTGACCCATCCGAACGTTTGCCGGATTTTCGATTTGTTCCGGCAGCCGGGCAAGGCGGAAACGAGCACGAGCCCATCTGCGGTCGTGTTCGTGACGATGGAGCTCCTGGAAGGCGAGACCCTGGCGGAGTTTTTGCGCCGCCAGCCGCACTTGAGCACGGACGATGCACAACCGATTGCGTTGCAGATGGCGGCGGGATTAGGGGCGGCGCACTCTGCGGGCGTTGTGCATCGAGATTTTAAACCTGGCAATGTACTGCTGGTTCAAAGCAACAAAGGAATGCGGGCCGTCATCACCGATTTCGGGCTGGCACTGCGTTCGACTCCGGATCTCAGTCTTGGAGTGTCGGTTACAGGAACCGGGGAGGTGCTTGGGACACCAGCCTACATGGCGCCGGAACAAGTCGAAGGGAAAGGGCTGACGCCAGCCTCGGATGTCTACTCTTTTGGATTGGTCTTGTATCAGATGGTAACCGGAACGCGAGCGTTCGAAGATACTACGCCGCTCGCGATGGCGGTTCGGCGGATTCAGGAGAGCCCAATTCCGCCGCGTACGTTGGTTCCGAATCTCGACCGGAGATGGGAATTTGTCATCCTGAAATGCCTCGAGCGCGATCCGCGGGATCGTTTTCAAAATGGTGACGAAGTGGCGGACGCTTTACGGGGCGAAACAAAGCACCGCGGAAAGTGGAGATCAAAGACACCCGTGCTGCTGGGATCGCTGGCTCTGATTACAGCGCTGGCAATCGGTGGTCTTTACGTGCGTTCTCATCGCAGCAAGCCTCCGCTGACAGATGAAGATTCGATCCTTGTTTCCGATTTCGAGAACCGGACGGGCGATCCAGTTTTCGACGACACCTTAAAGAAAGGACTGTTGGTGGCTTTGGAGCAATCGCCTTTTCTGAACATTCTCCCCGGCCGCACGATCAAAGAGGCTCTTCTTTCGATGGGCCGATCCGCCGATGAAGCTGTGACGGTCAAGACGGGATTAGAGATTTGCGTTCGCACGGGCGGCGCCGCCGTGCTTGGTGCATCCGTCGCGAAGCTTGGGAGCGAGTATGTTTTGGACTTGAATGCGGTGAATTGCCAGAGTGGAGAAAGTCTGGCAGCGGTCGAGGAAACTGCGGCGTCGAAAGAAAAAGTGCTCGCCGCGCTCGACCGGGCGGCGACCCAAGTACGTAAAAGACTTGGGGAGTCCTTGAGTTCGGTTCAGAGGTTCGCAGCACCGGTAGAGCAGGCGACCACTCCCTCGCTCGAGGCGTTGAAGGTTTTTTCTTTGGCAAGCAAGGCACAATCGGAAAAGGGCGATGCAGAATCAATTCCGCTGTTGAAGCGCGCGATTGCACTCGATCCTAGTTTCGCCATGGCGTATACGGGGCTGGCAACGTCGTACTCGAATCTAGGCGAGACCGGGCTGGCCCGTGAATATATTGAGAAGGCCTATGAACTGCGTAACCACACAAGCGAGTTAGAGAAAATTCGCATCGATGCCTTCTACTACGACCTGGTAGCGGGAGACTTGACCAAGGATCTGGAAACATTCGAATTGTGGGCGCAGGAGTACCCACGCAGCGAAGCCGCACACATCAACCTGGGCTCCACGTACTTCGCACTTGGACACTATGATCGAGCTTTGACGGAGGACCTGAAAGCCACCGAGTTAGTGCCGGACGACGGCGTGAACTATGCCAATCTGATCGGTGCCTATGCAGCCCTCAATCGCCTGGACGAGGCAAAGGGAACCTATCAGAAAGCTCTGGCACGGCACCTTGATAGTTCGCAAGTGCGGAGCAATGAATACGGCGTAGCGTTCCTGGAAGGCGACACCTCCGAGATGGCAGAGCAGTTGGAATGGGCCAGTGGCAAACCCGGAGTTGAAGATGTCTTCTTATCGTTGCAATCGGATACGGAAGCGTTCCATGGCCACGCCGATAAGGCGCGCGAATTCTCCTGGCGTGCAGTCGAATCGGCGAAGCAGAACGACGAGAAAGAAATCGCGGCGCAGTGGCGTTTGGAGTCTGCCCTTCGAGAGGCCGAATTTGGCAATCGCGCGAAAGCACGAAAGGAAGCCGCGCAGGCGCTCAGCCTGGCGCCCACTCGCGATGTGCAGGCTCTGGCAGCATTGGTGTTCGCGCAAGCGGGCGACTCCGCGCATGCCCGGAGTCTGGCAAACGACCTGGAAAAGCGGTTCCCGCAAAACACGATGATCAAAGGCTATTGGCTGCCAAGTGTCCGTGCGGCGATCGAGATTGAAAGAAACAACCCATCTAAAGCGATTGAGCTTCTCCGTGCTGCGGCTCCCTATGACTTGGCGAACCCGTCTCCCGGGCCTGGAGGCCTTCTGCAACCGGTTTATACGCGCGGTCAGGCTTATCTGCTGCTACATCAAGGCGACCGGGCCGCCGCAGAGTTCCAGAGATTCCATGCCTATCGAGGTGTGGTGGGAAATGACCCTCTGGGAGCGCTCGCCTATCTCGGAATGGCGCGCGCAGCTGTAGTGGAAGGCAATCGCGGGAAAGCGCGTGCGGCTTACGAAGACTTCCTTACACTTTGGACAGATGCCGACCCTGGCATACCCGTTTTGCGGCAGGCAAGAACTGAATATGCGAAACTACAGTAGCGCGACATGGTTCGTTTGCCGAGCGGCTGACAGCACCATCTCGGCGGCATGGCTAAGCTGCATCCTGCCCATAGCGACTTATGAGATGGCTAGATGGCTTCTGGACACTTGGTCAGTAGAGGCTAAGCGAGTAGGAGTACAAAACCAGCGAAGCGCGGGCCTTCATGGATCGTGGGGGCGGGGTATGCCAACAACGCCTGCGAGATTACCGTCCTATAACATGACTTGCGTGAGTGCCAAATCGATCTGCGTTTAAGTAAGTAAGAGGGCGGATCCGGTAATCGGCCCGCCCTCTTTGTGAATGGACTGTGCTTCAAGTTACGGTCTGACCTGAAGGCCTTGGTTGCCTTGGACCTGCTGCTTGGTCGTTGCGGTTGCCGGCGAGAGGATTTGGCCACCGAAGTCGCCGCCCGCTTCTGTGGTTCCACTGTTAACCGGCGCTGCCCCAATCGTAGTGCCGGCACCGTCGTACTGTTGGTAGTGGGAGCGCACGAGCGTGAGACCGGGATCGGTGATCCCGCCCGCCGTCGTCTTTACGAATGGGACGAAGTCGGGAACGGATGTCACTGCGAACGTCTGCGCAGCCTTTACCAGAGCCTTGGCATTGGTCAGCGGGGTGCCATTACCGACCACCAAACGCAGAAGCGACCAAGCCGGGTAAGTGCCATTACGGAGGTTGGGGAAGGAAAGACCGCCTTCCCAGATCTGATTTTCGGCACAGGGGAATGCCCCGCCGCACGCCGATGGCAGATTAGCCGTACCGGGCAACGTGCCGGCCGTTGCAGGCTGACCGGGATCGTAGCCGAGCCCGGTTGAATTCTGCGGCCCATAAGTCGTAAAGATTGGGTCCACACTGTTCAGCGAGATATAACCGTAGGCGGGATTGTTGGCGATCCCGCTGAAGTTACCATAGCTAAAGACTCCGTAACCGATGCCGTCCGTACCGCCGAACTTCGCGGCAGAGTTTTGGACGGCCTTGGTTTCTTCACTGGAACCGATTGCACGATAGCGTGCGCCCGACCCACTCAGACACGTGCCTGACTGTCCGGCGAGCGGATTATTGGCGCCCACATTGGCTTCCTGGCTCAAGCCGAGAACCGAGCCCGAATTCGAACCGGTGTAAACGGTGGGATGACGGAAAACCGTAGCTTCCGCTACGTTGCCCTGGCCAGAAATGCCCTCGTTAATAAAGATGTTAATGGCTGCGGCAGGAAGGCCGAAGGCGCTGGCGTTGCAGTTGGTGCCAGAAAAGACCTGTTGTAGTTGTGCAGGACTGGCGTTGGTCAAATTGGTAAGTTGCCCTTTGTCTCGCTCGGTGACGAACACCAGGGGCGCGGCTCCCACTTCAAGGACGGTATAAGCCGGTATGGTGGTGCCACTGATCGGGTCATCGCCTTTAATGTTGAATGCCAGGACGTTGGCTGTGGCCGTGCTGCCGGGGTAGCCGCTCTTAATGGGAGTTCCCTGGTAGGCGCCCAAGGCAAGGCCGCTGCCAGGACAAACGCCGGGCGCGTTGATCGAGTTGTAACCAAGGCCGTCCAGCCCGTCGCTGGCGGCGCCTCCGTAGGATCCCGCGCCGAGGATCGAGTTGACGCGGCAGGTGAGAAACTGGGCATCTTCGGGGCGTTCAAAGGTCGCTGCCACCGTGGTGCTCTGTCCGGCAGTAAACAAAGCCTGCACAGCCGCCGGCAACGCGGTGTCGGAACCCCAAAACGAAGAGGAGATCTGATTTGAACCGCTGCCCGAGAGAGCCGTTATTGTACCGCTCACGGTGCATGCGGGTTGAGCAAAGTAACAGCGTGTTCCGACGATCGAGTCGACCTTTGCGAAGGCCCAAACCTCGGTGGCGGCGGAATTCCATACGACCCATAGCGTACCGGCGTCCACGTTGACGGGCGACACGCGAGTATCGGTCACGTTGATAGCGTTGGAAGCGCTTGTCCAATGCCCGGCTCCACTTCCAGCCAGGTGATTAGCGGCCAACCCAAGCGTCTGCCACTCGGCGGACGCGCCAACAATTATCAGTTCCACCTTCGTTGTGGCCTGTGCCTGAGGCACGGCACCTACTACTAGGGTGGTCAAGAGCAGCACTGCGAAAATCGATTTCATGCGCGACATAGTTATCCCTTTCACGGTTTCTCAACTTAGGTCCCGTGGCACTGAGGGGGCGAGCTGCACGGGCAAGCTGGTAGCGTGTTTGAGAATAGGGTGGATTCAATCTAATGTCAAGTAGTTTAATAGACATTCTTGTGGTACTGCCAAGGGATTAGTGTGGATTGCGTGCCTCTATGATCAAAAGCTCTTCTTCTTGATGTGACTTCAATAATACGGCCGCTATGAACGGCATGTGGACCTGTACATAACTGTTGGCCGATGAGGCGATTCTGGTCACTCTTATGTCCGTTCACTTTGCAACCAATGTGAAATATTTTTCGCACGCTCGATGCGTTTCCTGCTCCGGTTTGACTGGAGCACACACGGTGCCTGCCGCGGCTCAATGTTTGCAACGCGAGTGGAGAACCTTCACAAGCGCGTCAATATCGAGCGCTAATCGCAATAAAACAAAGGCGATCTATTTACTTGACATTAGGTGAATCCTACCCTATTCTCACGGGGATAACTGGCGGTATGGGCCGGGTCCGGGAAGGGAATCCTCGGTCGCGCTTGACGTTCCGTTAAGTTGCGGCGCGCTGATCCACCATATACAACCCCCTTCGCCATTGCATTTTAACTTTATTTCCGGAGCGATAAGCTTGCGTTCGTGTCCCCTCGTGTGCGCCTCAATTTATTCTCGCATTATCGGCGTTCTGACGCTGGTGCTTCTGGGGTTGGCGATGAGTTATGGGCAGGAATCCGCGACGGCCAAGGCAGCCATCAACGGGACGGCGACCGATCAGACCCAAGCGGTTGTGGTCGATGCAAAGGCAACGCTGACCAACGATGCCGGGGAAAAATATGAAACCTCAGTCGATGAGAAAGGAAAATATTCCTTCACGGGACTGAAGCCGGGGGTTTACACGCTGATTGTAACGGCTCCCAATTTCGCTCCAACGACGTTTGACCACATCAACCTGACTGCGGGGCTCGAATTTACACTGGACGCGCCCCTGGTGCCATCGAGCGAGAAAACCGAAGTGAATGTGGAGTCTGGCGGCGTGGGAACCGTGGATACCGAGTCCGCCAGCGTGTCCGGCACGATTACGCAAAAAGAAGTCGTGTCGATCGGACTCAACGGCCGTAATTTCACCCAGCTCATCGCGCTTGCGCCCGGCGTGAGTAATCAAACGGGCCAGGACGAAGCCAAGGTAGGTGTAGTTGGCAGTGTGAAGTACAGCGTGAATGGAGGGCGCGTCGAGTACAACACTTTCGACGTCGATGGCAGCGACGTACTTAATACCGGCCTTAACGGCGCGTCGAGCACTCTTATGGTTTATCCCAGCCTGGATGCTATCCAGGAAGTAAAGGTCCTAACCTCCAATTACGGTGCTCAGTTCGGGCGTACGGCGTCCGGTACGGTGCAAGTGACCACAAAGTCCGGAACCCCTAAGTGGCACGGGAATCTCTACGACTTCGTTCGTAACGAAGCATTTAACTCGCGCAATTTTTTCGACGTCGTTTATACGGGCACACCCGCTCCAGGAGAGACGGTCGGGCCGACGATTGGGGACAAGTCGCCGCTCTATCGGCGGCAGGATTTTGGGGGGACGATCGGCGGACCACTTTTCATTCCCCATGTCTTCAACACCAATAAAGACAAGACTTACTTTTTCTACTCGGAGGAATTCCGCCTCGAAAAAACGCCCACCGAGTACAACCAGGCTGTGCCTGGATTGAGGGAGCGCGGCTTGATCCTAACGCCCCAAGGCGTCCAGAAGAATCTGCAAACGAATCCGAACACTGGAGCTGTTTACCAAGATTTTGATTTTAGCGACGTGTGCCCGTTGAACTTGCCGACCTTTCTTCGAGCGCAGTACCCGGACTGCCCGTCAGTGTCGCCGGGAGGAACAGCGGGCACGCTTGTTCCCCTTCCGCATCTGCAAGGCGTGCTAAGCACGGTCAGCGTCGACAAAAATGCTCTGGCGATCTTGAATGCGAATCTGATACCGCTGCCGAACGCCCCTTTTGGATGCAACTTCACCCTGCCCAATTACAATCCTGCCAGTCCCGATCCGAGCGACCCCAACCGCTGCTATGACGCGGCCATCTCCCCGGCCACTTACTGGCGCGAGGAGCTATTTCACATCGATCAAACGTTGACCGACAAGCTTAAACTCTCGTTTCGTTACATCCACGATTCGTGGGATACGACGGTGCTGGACCCGCAGTGGAGCTACCTGAGCGTGACCCAACCCGCGGCGGCGACGTTCCCCACCATCCAGAACCGCTTCTTCGGGCCGGGCACCAGTCTTGTGGCGCGTCTGACCCACACGATATCGCCGACTCTGCTAAATGACCTGGTTCTCAGCTATGTGAATTCGACAATTACGCTGACTGATCAGAACGGGCCGGGAGGCGCCCAGTTCCAGCGCAATCCGGCACTGGACGAGCCGCTGGTGACCGATCCGTCGGCTCCGGGACAATGTAATCCAATTCTAAGCGCCGACCCCGTGACCGGTTTTCCGCAATGCGCGATCGGCTACATCTTCAACAACGGTTTTGGCGGCAAGATGCCGGGGGTCGAGTTCCTGGGTACGAATGCCGCTTATGGCGGCAGAGGCTTTGCAGCGGATTCCGCATACATGCCGTGGGGACATACGAATCCAACCTACTCATTGCGCGACGACGTGAGTAAGGCCATCGGTAAACACACGCTGCAATTCGGAGCGGAATACGTCTACTCCCAGCGCAACCAAACCAACAACGCGATCGGCGCAGCTTCTGGCGACAGGCAGGGCCTCTTAACCTTCAGCAATCTGGTGCATAGTACCGGGAATGCCTTCGCCGATTTCCTCGTCGAATCGGACGCCAACGCGCACAACATTCCGGAAGGATTCATTCAAAGTTTTACACAGGATTCCGCGCAGCAACGGTATTACCAGCGTTTCCAGATCGGCGAGCCTTATTTTCAGGACGACTGGAAAGTAACTCCGCGACTTACACTGAATCTGGGCTTGCGGATAAGTCTGTTTGGCACTTATAGCGAGAAGAACCGCCACGCCTGGAATTGGGAAGCTTCGAGATTCAATTCATCGCGATTTGCTGTCGATCCCGTTTACGGTGAGCTTCTCGATAAAACTGCCGGGTCGGTGCCCGTATCGTTCAACCCTGTCACTTTCCAATTAGACCCTGGCGTGATCAGCAATTTGGGGCTGGTCCGCTGCGGCTTCGACGGTACGCCTGCAAGCTGTATGCAGGGTCATTTGTTCAACCCCGCGCCGCGTGTTGGTTTTGCCTGGGATCCGTGGGGCGATGGGAAGACGTCGGTCCGAGGCGGCTACGGTATCTTCTTTGAGCATGGCACGGGCAACGAGGCCAATACCGGTTCTCTCGAAGCGAGCGCACCGGTTGTGCTCAGCATGACTCAGCAGTTACCGGTCAGTTATCCCTGCATCGGCAACGTTGGATACGGGGCAGCGTTCGATCCGACCAATGCCGCTTGCGTGAGCCCCGCGGCGAGTTTTTCTATTGTGCCCCCTGTGCAACCGGTTGCCGGCGACGTTTTTCCGCTCGATGTCACATCCATTCCAACCAAGGCAATTTGGCCCTATGCGCAGCAGTGGAGTTTTGGAGTGCAGCGGGAATTGCCGCGCGCCCTGGTGATCAACGTTGCGTACGTGGGAAGCAAGGGAACACATTTGACCGTCGAACGTCAACTCAATCAGTTGCGGCCGTTACCGGCGAGCGAGAATCCCTTTGGACCGAGTGAGCCCCTGACAATTACCGATTGCACCGTTCCCCCGCCTAACGCCACAACCTCTAACCCTGGAGACGGCACGACTGCTTTTCTCCTCGCGAATGGAAACCAGGTGACGCCGAATAACCCGGCCTATCAATATTTGCAGGCTGCATGCACCAATCCGAACATCCCAAATGTCAACTCCCTCCCAGGTCGTCCGTATCGGGGTCTCGGGCGAGTTCTCTCACTGCAGAATGTGGCTGACTCGAGTTATCACGCTCTGCAAACGACGCTGCGACGCAGCAGCGGACCGCTTACGCTCGGGCTCTCGTATTCCTATAGCCATTCGACCGACGATGCTTCGGATCGAAGCGATCCGGTCCTGGTCAATTCTTACGACCTGCGTGAAAACAAGGCCAGCTCCAGTTTCGACGAACGTCACCTGGCAAGCGTCAGCTACGTATATAAGCTCCCGCTCAAGAATTTTCCGCGCAACTTTATCGACATGATCGAGGAGCCGGATGCTCAAGACACGACCGCACCACCCAAGGCCGACTGTTGTTCCGCGCTCAGGAATGAATTTCTCGACGGCTGGGAGTTTTCGGGAGTAACGCTTTTCCAGTCGGGTACGCCATTTACGGTTATCAACAGTGCCGGCAATACCGGCATTTCCCTGACCGACAACGCTGGCGTTTCGAGCGGACTCGGCATTGCGGCCTCTTACCCTGACGTGGTGAAAGGGCCGTTTTCGCCGGGCAACAATTCTCAAAGCTTCGGCCCGCTCATTGGCAACCCTTCGCAGTTTGTCGCTCCTCGGGGGCTCACATTCGGGGACGCCGGCCGGAACTTCCTCAATAATCCGGGGCGCGTGAACTTCGACATGGCACTGCTGAAACATTTCAAGATTCGGGAATCCGCCAATCTTGAATTCCGCGCCGAGGCTTTCAACGTTTTTAATCACACGCAGTTTCGAGTCTACGATCCCGATAATCCGGGCAGCACCGGAAACAACGTCATCAGTTGCTACGGCGGTCCGAGTTATTCCGCCGGATTCAAGGGCAGCGGAGCCGATTGCGTTACCGGGGCTTCTTTCTTGCACCCGCTCGATGCGCATCGGCCCCGCACTCTGCAGTTTGGTCTCAAGCTGGGCTTCTAAGGACTTAGGCAGTCATGGAGAATTTGAGTAAGACAAAGAATCGGGCGGTATGTGGGGCGAGTGGCGAACCGCTTTTGCCCCGGTATTGTGGAGTATGCGTTAAGTCTCTGCTGATGGCTCTGCTAGCCACCGCGATGATGCTTTCTGGGTGCGGCGGAGCTTCTGGCGGCGGTTCGCAGCAGAGCGCGACGCTTTCCGGTAACTGGCAATTCGCCGTGGCGGCTCCATTGGACGGTTCGTTCTCGGGTGGCCTGCAGGGTGGATTCTTGCTGCAAAATAGTGGTTCGATTACGGGTGCGGCAGTTTACTCGGTCTCGGCGGCAAACATCCAGCCTCCACTTGCGAACCCTTGCAACAGCGGGTCCGCGTCCATCACCGGCACGATCACGGGCCAAAACGTAGCTCTCACCGCGGTAGCGGGCACGCAGACTTTCACGTTTACAGGGACACTTAATTCTGGCGGCTCGACCATGTCAGGCACGTACGCGTCCACCGCGGGTACTGCGGGAGACGGGGTAACGCCGTGTGGAACAGTTCAAACTGGATTAGCATGGAGCGCCATCTCCGTGCCACCGATTACAGGCCCCGTTCAAGGGAGTTTTCACAGCACGGGCGGCGCCGCTGGCTTGAGCAATCAGGATTTTCTGGTGTCGGGGAACCTAACACAAGGGGAGAACATCGGAGCAAGCAACGCGGCGGTCACCGGGGGTTTGAGTTTTATCAACACGGCAACGAATTTGAGCGACTACCCGTGTTTCTCTTTTGCCTCAGTTGTGGGCCAAGTCAGCGGCAATTCGGTCATTCTCCAACTGATCGGAACGAACGGATCGACGGTCGGTCAGATTGGCGAGCCTTCTAGCTTATTGGGAAGCACAGGCATTAATCCGGTCACCTTCGATTCCGTGCAAGGCGGCTACATTTTGCACGGAGCGGAACCGTCGTACATGGTTGCTTCGAAACCATGCGGCGGTAGCGTTGGAAGCATAACGAGCGCCGGTGACTACGGGAACATCTGTCTGGCGTTGGGAAGCGCGAACGCCTGTCAGCAGCCGGTCACGCTGTCTCCGGCCGCCGTGAACTTTCCCGCTCAACTGCTTGGTTTGGCTGCGTCTACGCAGACGATCGCGCTGGCTAACAATTCGAGTTCCCCTCTGGACGGGCTAACGCTGAATTTCAGCAACAACGGCGACACCACTTTTGACAGCCAGAGCGATTTCAACGGTCTTCCCAGCTTTACGGAAACGGACGCCTGTGGCGCTGGGGGAGCCCCTACCAATGGACAGCCTTTCGATCTCAACTCGGGGCAGTCATGTGCCGTCACGGTTTCTTTTTCTCCTCAGGAAGGCTGCCCATGGCTGCCGTTCCCTCAATCCGGGAACGGGCAGTCCATTTTGGGTGCTGCGCCGGAGTATTGTCCATTTCCACAGACTGCGCAGGTTACCGTGAACAGCCCGGCGAGTGCCGATGGCGATAAGTCATTTACCGTGCCCATCACGGGCCTCGGGCTTAGTGCGATTCAGCCTTCCACTCCCGAACTCGATTTCGGAGCCGAGGAGCAACACAATCCGCCGGAAGCGAGCTCGCCCCAAACGCTGTCGTTCACTAACAGCAGCGCGTATCCTCTACAGATTCTCGGCAGCGCACCGTGCAACAATCCTCCCAAGGGTCAAAACATACTTCCGCACCCGCTGCTGGCCAGTAGTCCGGTTGCAGGCCTGCAAGTGGTCAGCAACGGTTCTGGTAGCATTCTTCCTATTACTCCCGGCGGGGACACAATCTCCTATAACTGCGACTCCGATCCCGGGACCCTTCTGCCGAACTTCCAAGTCTCGGAGAACAGCTGTACGGGAATTGTGCTCGCACCTCAAGCCTCATGCAGCCTTCAGATTGCGTATGTGCCGCAGCCCAATACCGACATCAACAGCGGTCTGGATTATTTTCTGGAACTGAACACGGTTCAGTGTTCCAGTACAATCACATCCGACTGTGAGATCGATAGCGGACGCTTTCCCGTGGAGTTGAAAGCCAATACTCCCAGCCCGCTGCGGATGTCTCCCGGTGCGGGACTGGATTTTGGAATTCAGCCAAAGGGCACGACCAGCGCCCCGTTGACGATTACGCTTCTTAACGATCCAAAACTGGCGCAGACCGTCACCTTCGTGGGCAATATCGTGGTCCAGGGCAACTACGCTGTAAACGACTGCCCTGTGACCTTGGCTCCCGGCAGCAGTTGCACTCTGACCGTAACCTTTAGCCCGAGCGGCGTGGGATTTAGTCCCGGAACTCTCACCATCAATTACTCACCGGAACCCTTTGGCGCGCCCCAGTTTGTATACCTGCGCGGCACCGGGCAATAACTCGCTCGTCATGAGGCGATGGGATACAAGGCAATTGGAGCGGGAAGCGGGCTGTGAGATTCAGGAAAGAACGCGATACGCGGAGATGAAGCAGTTGAATTCGAGGAGGCTGGCTGTCGTGATTAAGCAATGGATTCTCTTTCTTCTGCCGGCGGCGATGCTTGCATGGCTTGCCGGATGTGGAGGGACTACCGCGAATGTGCAGAATCCTCAGCCGCCGCCGCAGTCGTCCGTCTCTATCGCCTTCCAACCCCAGCCTGGGGGAGCGCTCGCCGTCGGCTCCGCGGAGAATCTTACGGCCGTTGTCACCAACGACCCTAGCAATGAGGGAGTAGATTGGTCGCTAACTTGTCAGATTCCCGGAAGCTGCGGCTCGCTGAGCGCCCTTCACACGGGCAGCGGCGTTCCGACAACCTATACTGCGCCCTCCAGCATTACCGCCAACAGCCTCACTGTCCAGATTGTGGCCCTGGCGACAGCGAATCAAAACCAGAACGTGGTCGCCCCGATCGTGGTGGGATCCTTTAACAGCAGTATTAAGGGCACGTTCGTTCTCCAAGCCCAGGGCACGAGCGCCAATGGCGGACCGAACTATCAGTTTGCGGGAGTGGTCGTCCTTGACGGTGCCGGCGGAATCTCGTCAGGCGAGCAGACGGTCAACTTCTTCGATCCAAATACGGGCGCCCTGGCGTCCAAATCGGACTCGATCGTCGCCAGTCAAAGCAGCTATTTCGCCGGCAGTGACGGCCGCGGAACACTTACTTTTGCCACGGGCGACACCGACATTGGCGGCAATGGCATAGAGACTTTTGCCTTCGTGTTACTCGATAATTCTCAGGCGCTGATTTCCCAAATGGATCTTGGCTTAGCGGCTACTGGAGCGTCGGCTGTCGGCACCATGAATTTGCAGACCAGCACCGCAGCGCCTTCGGGCGGCTATGCCTTTGTGGTCAACGGCACGGATGTTGTCAAGAACTTGCCAGTAGCCTTTGGTGGTGTCTTCAACGTTGCTTCGCCCAACACAATTTCTGCAAATGGCAGCGTGATCGATGAAATTCTCTCCAAGAAAGTGAATACAACTGCTGGAGCGCTTTCCGGCACGCTGAACGCTCCCGATTCATTCGGCGCTATTGCTTTGCATCTGACGGCCCCCTTCGGTGCGAGTAATAAGCCGATCCCGTTGCAGTTCACCGGCTACATTGTCGATGGCGCTCACATCGTACTCATCGAGACCGATACGGCCGCCGGCAGTACTTCTCCTTTTGGTTCGACCGGGGGAATCGCCATCGGGCAGGGGACTGCGACTGGCACCTTTACCGGCAATGCATCGTTCTCGGGCACTTATGTCTTCGGAGTTCCCGGCGTAGACCTCAGCAACAGCAATACGTTGCCCGCCACGTTGACGTCGGTGGGCGTACTCACCGCCGATGGCGGCGGCAATCTGAGCAACGGATTCACGGACACGTTTCTCCAGCTCAACACGGCCCAGGGAACCGCGAATAATCCGCAAACCGGCGCCCAGATCAGCGCGGCATTCGATGGCACTTATTCCGTTGACACCACCGGCACCGGTCGCGCTACTTTAACGTTCAGCGGCTTTACCCCCGATCCTGATCATGGCTATCAACCGGTATTCCTTTTTTATCTCACCGGCAATGGGAATCCGCCGCTGGTTCTCGAGGCTGGAGACAAGTTCTATCCATCTCTTGGCACCGGCATCGCGTATCTGCAAACTGTGCCGCTTACCTTCAGCGGCGACTACGGGTTCAGCTTTACTCAACAAAATGGAAGTGAGAATGACGGTACCGCCCAGATGAATGCGAACCCAGAGACCGCTTCTCCATCTTTGTCTGGCGTCGCAGACGTCAATCTTGGCTTCGGCGCCAACCTGGATCAGCTGTTCACCGGGAGTTTTTCCGCTCCGGATTCCAACGGTCTTTTCGCAGGCACTCTCGCAGCCAACAGCAACGCCGGCAGCGCCGTGTTTAGTCCCCAGATTTCGGGAGACTTTTACACCATCGATTCGAGTCACGGCCTCTTCGTCGAAACCGATCTGATTACTGCGGGCGCACAGCAAAACGGGCAGGTGTCGTTCGGATACTATGCCGTGCGAACGCCGGCGTGCGATGGTTGTCCGTAATGATACGAACAGAGATATCATTCGCGGCAAAGGCAGCAAGCAGTGAACTCCGGAGGATCATCGTCTAAATTTGATTACTAGATTTCAGCACTCGCTGGTTTATCTTGGATGCAGCGGGGTTGAAGGGGCGGAGGTGCGGGACGTCTTCCGTATGTCACCGTCTTTTTTGCATGCCAGCCTACGATTCGCTCCGCGAAATTTAATTCACACGGAAGCTTGATTCAGAAACTGCCGTCTACTTTTTCGCGATGAGATACGGCTTCGTCATCGATAACCGGAAATGCATTGGCTGTCATGCCTGCACGGTGGCGTGCAAGACCGAGAACCACGTGGCCCTGGGCGTGAATCGCACTTGGGTCAAGTACGTGGAAAAGGGACAATTTCCGACCACGCGGCGCGTGTTTCAGGTGACGCGCTGCAATCACTGTGAAAAGCCACCTTGCGTCACGATTTGCCCCGTCACTGCGATGTACAAACGCGAAGACGGAATTGTCGACTTCGATTCTGATATCTGCATTGGCTGCAAAGCGTGTATGCAGGCGTGCCCGTATGATTCCATCTACATCGATCCGGACGAGGGCACGGCCGCGAAATGCCACTTCTGCGCGCATCGCACCGAGGTTGGCTTGGAGCCCGCCTGTGTCGTCGTCTGCCCCGAGCACGCCATCATCGCCGGCGATCTCGATACGGCTGACGGTGAAATCGGGCAGTTGGTGGCCCGTGAAACCGTGCGCGTCCGCAAACCCGAGCAAGGGACGCAGCCCAAGCTCTACTACATCGACGCCGACGAAAGCGCAATTGTCCCAACTGCCGCGCGGCATGAATCGACCTACGTCTGGTCCGAGCGCAATCAGAACGTTCACGGCGGCGGCGCGATCTATCCGCCGGACAGTCCTCTGCTACAGCGCAACGCGCTAGCCAGTTATGACGTGTCGCACGCGCGTCCGTGGGGCTGGCAAGTTCCGGCGTATTGCTGGACCAAATCCATCGGCTCGGGAGCGCTCGCGATCCCCGCGATTGCCATGGCGTTGGGATGGCTCTCGGCTGATCGCATGCGCGATATTGCACTCTCGACTGTTGCCCTCTTATTCACCGCGCTGACTACGGTCCTTCTGGTATGGGACCTGGAGCACAAGGAACGTTTCCTGCGCGTGGTTTTTCGTCCGCAGACGAGATCATGGCTGGCTCGCGGCGCTTTCATCCTGATCACCTACAGCGGGCTCGCCGGAGTATTTTGGCTTGGGAGCGTAGCTGGGTTGACGGGCGTAACGTCCATCTTGCTTTGGCCAACGGTTGCTTTGGGCTTCTTCGCCGCGATGTACACCGCATTTCTTTTCGGGCAGTGTGAAGGCCGCGACCTGTGGCAGACTCCGCTTCTGCCCGTTCATTTGATTGTGCAGGCGCTGCTGTGCGGTTCGGCTGTGCTGATGTTTCTGCCGCAGGCATGGGGTGGTTCGCCGCAATTGCTCTCCATTGCGGCGCGTACGCTTGTGGCTAGTGTCACGCTGCACTTGCTGATGCTGCTCGGCGAAGTCGCGATGCCACACACGACCGATAACTCCCGCTATGCCGCGCGCCTGATTACGCATGGCCCATTCAGCCGCGCGTTCTGGGGAGGCGCCGTATTGTGCGGTGGCCTGCTTCCGGTGATGATGTTGTCGCTTGCCGGTTCGAATCGCGGAGTTGCCGCGCTGGCCGCTGCGCTTGCGCTGGCGGGACTTTTGATCTTTGAGTGGTGTTTTGTGGTGGCCGGACAGAGCGTTCCGAACAGCTAGCCTGACTGAGGTTTGGGAGATTCACGATGACGGATTTCAAACGCGACGGCAGCCACCTTGCTTTCTGTCCACCGGTGGAAAAATGGGACGACTGGGTCGAGTACGATCCCGACGCCTGGCCGCGCCGCGTGGAAAAGCACTACCAGTTGGTTCCGACGATTTGCTTTAACTGCGAATCGGCGTGCGGCCTGCTGGCCTACGTGAACAAGGAAACTGGCGAGATCGCGAAGTTTGAAGGCAATCCGAAGCATCCGGCAAGCCGCGGCCGCCTTTGCGCCAAGGGGCCGGCGACGATCAATCAGATTCACGATCCCGATCGCGTGCTCTATCCCATGAAACGTGTTGGGCCGCGTGGTGGTGGAAAATGGGCGCGCACTTCGTGGGACGAGGTGCTGGAAACTTTTGGCGCGCGTATTCGCAAAGCATTTCAGGAAGGCCGCGGCGAGGAAGTCATGTATCACGTCGGCCGCCCCGGACACGACTACATCATGGAGCGCACGCTACAGGCGTGGGGCATCGACGGGCACAACTCGCATACCAATGTCTGCTCCGCGTCGGCACGCCTCGGGTACATGCTATGGCACTATGCCGACCGGCCTTCGCCGGATCATGCCAATGCGCGTTTCATTCTGCTGCTCTCGGCGCATCTCGAGTCGGGCCATTATTTCAATCCGCACGCGCAGCGAATCATTGACGGCAAAATGGCGGGTGCGAAACTCGCGGTGATGGATCCGCGCCTCTCGAACACGGCCAGTATGGCTGATTACTGGCTGCCGACGTATCCCGGCACGGAAGCCGCCGTTCTCTTGGCGATGGCCAAAGTGATCCTCGATGAGAACCGCTTCGACTCCGCCTTCATGAAAAAGTGGACGAACTGGGAAGAACTGGAAATTGACGGATTCAGTGCGCGAGGTCAGAGTTTCGAAGCTGCGATCGAGGCGTTAAAGCGTCACTATGCGCAATTCACGCCGCAATTTGCCGAAAAGGAAAGCGGGATCAAAGCGGAGACCGTCGTCAAACTGGCGCGCGAAATCGCGACGGCAGGAAGCCGCTTTGCCTCGCACTTGTGGCGCGGCAGCGCATCCGGCAATCTGGGCGGATGGCAACCGGCGCGGGCGCTGATGCTTTTGCATGTGCTGACTGGTTCGGTCGGCACCGAAGGCGGACACAATCTGAATGCGTGGAACAAGTTTGTGCCCAAGCCGTTCAAAGCGCCGCCGCCGCAGAAACGCTGGAACGAGCTGCTTTATCCGCTGGAGTGGCCGCTGTGCACGCATGAAATGTCGTTTTTGCTGCCGCACTTTTTGAAAGAAGGACGCGGCCGGCTTGAGGCCTACTTCACTCGGGTCTTCAATCCTGTCTGGACTTATCCGGACGGCTTCTCCTGGATCGAGATGCTGCGCGACGAAAACAAAGTCGGCCTCCACGCCGCGCTCACACCCACCTGGAGCGAGACCGCGTGGTTTGCAGATTACGTTCTGCCCATGGGCTTCAGTCCCGAGCGTCACGATTTGATGAGTCAAGAGACACACGGCAGCAAGTGGATTGGATTCCGCCAGCCCGTTCTCCGTGTCCTCCAGGAACGCGAAGGAAAAAAGTTCGACTACACGCATCAGGCGAATCCCGGAGAAGTCTGGGAAGAAGATGAGTTCTGGATTAACCTGTCGTGGGCTATCGATCCCGATGGCTCGATGGGCATCCGGCAGTGGTTCGAATCGCCTTATCGTCCCGGACAGAAGCTCACCGTCGATGAATATTACGGATGGATGTTCGAGAATTCCGTGCCTGGTCTTCCGGAGACGGCAAGAAAAGAGGGCCTGACGGCGCTACAGTACATGCGCAAGTACGGCGCCTACGAAATCACCACCGATGTCCACAAACTCAATGAAAAGCCGCTGTCGGCAACGGATATGGAAGGATCGCGAGTAGAACCGGCCGGACGCATCACAAAAGACGGTAAGCCCATTGGCGTGATGATCGATGACAAACCGGTTGTAGGTTATGGCACGCCATCGCGCAAACTGGAATTGTTCGCGAAAACGCTGGCGGATTGGAAGTGGCCGGAGTTCGTGCTGCCCGAATACTATCGCAGCCATATTCATCGTGCGGCGCGCGAAGTATCCGGGGGTATTCTGGCGGAAGACTTCGATCGCGCGCACATGCCGGTAGTCGATTGGCCCAAAGACGCGCATGGCGATGTGTACACGCTACTGCCGATCTTCCGTTTGCCTAATCTCATCCATACGCGCTCGGGCAATGCGAAATTTCTGTACGAAATCTCGCACAAGAACCCGCTCTGGGTGAATCCCACGGACGCGGAGAAGTTTGGCGTGCGCACTGGCGACCTCATGAAAGTCCACACGGAGATTGGCTACTTTGTGCTTCACGCATGGGTCACGGAAGGTCTGATGCCCGGCGTGGTTGCCTGTTCGCACCATCTCGGCCGCTGGCGCATTAACAGAGAAAATCAGGTCGAACGCATGTCGAGTGCGTGGGTTGACCTGAAGGAAGTTGGCAAGGGTCAGTGGAAGATGCGGCAGATATCGGGCGTCGAGCCCTACGACAGCCCCGATGAAGACACGAAACGCGTCTGGTGGAGCGACGCGGGCGTTCACCAGGACATTACATTTCCCGTTCACCCCGATCCCATCAGCGGCATGCACTGCTGGCACCAGATGGTGCGCGTGGAGAAAGCCGCGTCCACCGACCGCTACGGAGATATTTTCGTGGATACAAATCTCTCTTTCGCCGTATATCGGAAATGGAAAGCGTTAACTCGCCCTGCGCCAGGCCCCGGCGGCCTGCGCCGGCCATTGTGGATGCCGCGAGTGGTCCGTCCCGCCGACTCAGCCTATATGGTCACACCGCCAGACCGGCAAGCCGAAAAGTAGCCGGTCTGCACCGGACGTTTTCCTGCCGCAAAGCAGCAAGAAGTTGCACATGAAGCGGGTGCGGAGTTTCGCTACAAGGCCATAAGTTGCAGAAAGTAAATATCTTTATCCCTTCCCGTACGGTCGCCTAAATCGGCAAGCAGAGTGCGCACAATGTCTATAATTATGATAGGCATTAACGGCGCAAACGAGCATAATGTCCAAGGCGGAATTTCCTCGACGCGCATGGAACGAACAGGCTTTGCCAGTCAGTACGGTGCAGGCCAGAGATGGAGCCGCTTGAATTTTCGCAGCGGACAGCACGGACTTTTGTGAAAGACGGATCTTGTCAAATTCATAGTGGGAGCATACCTGGGGATCACAACATGGAAAAGCGCTTAATCTATTTTGATAACGCAGCAACCGTTTGGCCCAAGCCGGAGAGTGTTTACAAATTCATGGATGAGTTCTATCGCACGTGCGGGGTCAACCCTGGACGGAGTGGTTACGATCTGGCGATCGAAGCCGGTTCCTTGCTGACGAACTTACGCAAACGCCTGACCAAGTTCTTTGGCGGCGACGAGGATACGCCCGAGCGGCTGGTCTTCAGTTACAACGTCACGGATGCGTTAAACCTGGCGATCCCGGGGCTGGCCGGTAAAGGCGACCACGTGATCACAACTACCCTGGAACACAACTCCGTGATCCGACCGGTCAATCACATGGTGCGAGATTGCGGAGCCGAAGCTACCTATCTGCCGTTCAACTCCCAGGGATTCATCGAGCCCGACGCGGTCAAGCGCGCGATTCGGCCGAATACAAAAGTCCTTATTGTGAACCACGGCTCAAACGTCGTCGGGACAGTGCAACCACTCCGGGAATTGGGACGCCTTTGTCGCGAGCATGGCATAACCTTCCTGGTGGATACGGCGCAGACTGCGGGCGTGATTCCGATCAACATGAAAGGAATGAATATCGATGTGCTCGCATTCACCGGGCACAAGGCGCTAATGGGAAGCATGGGCATCGGCGGCCTTTGTATCCGCAAGCACGTTGAAATCGCCCAGGTACGCAGCGGCGGCACCGGAGTGCGCTCGGTCGATCCCTACCATCTGGAGGAATACCCGTGGCGGCTGGAATTTGGCACGCCGAACATGGTGGGAGTGGCGGCTCTTTGGGCAGGCCAGGACTGGCTTGACGAAACGGGCATCAAAAATGTGTACGCGCACGAAATGAAGCTCGCCATACAGCTGGTGGAAGGACTACGCAAGATCGATGGCGTCCGCCTGTATTGTTGCGACCAACTCGACAACCATCTTTCGACGGTCCTAATGAACATAGAAGGCGTCGATCCGGCCGACGTTGGCACCATGCTGGATGTTGACCACGACATCGCGGTTCGCACAGGCCTGCATTGCGCGCCGCTCGTGCACAAGCAGTTAGGCACAGTGGAAAACCACGGCGGCGTGCGTTTCTCGGTTGGAGCGTTCAATACCGAAGCAGAAGTAGCCGCAGCAATCCATGCTGTTTCCGAAGTCGCAATCTGGGCGCGCGAGCGCAGTCGCAAGCCGGAGCATAATATTGTGCGGATTGGGGCTCCGCAGCCCGTTGGACTGACGGCATAGAGTTAAGCCCTCACTTCAATCGCACGTGGCATGTTTCTTCGCGTCGCAGGGAACGCGAAGCGGCGTGCTGCATCCAGAAAGCCCTTCGCCCATTCCGGCGTGGCAAGGGCGTGCAGGTGGGTATACGCAGCCATCATGTTGTTCGTAATGACAAGGTCGCGTTTCTGGAAACATCCCGCGCCTCGAATCACAGCACCCACGCTGTTCACCGTTTCATCCCCGAGCGAGATGCGCGAGTAGTGGAACTCATGGCCGCGCAGAACGAGCCCGGTGGGGAAGAACGGGTTCGGCCTGTCCACGTGCAACTCGCTGTAGCCATGTCCTTGCGGCGTTTCAAAGCCTTCAACCTCGAATGGGAAAACACCGGCCATCGGATACGTTCTGCCATTCCAGCGCAAGCTTCGGGCGAGCAGGATAAGGCCTCCACATTCGGCGTAGATTGGCAGACCGCCGAGCGCAGCTTGCCGGATCGACTCCAGAAAACTCCGGTTGGACGACAACACCTCCGCGTGTTTCTCTGGAAAGCCGCCTCCGATGTACAAAGCACGCAGCCCTTCCGGCAGAGCGCTACTCTCGAGGGACGAAATTGGGATGAGTTCGGCGCCGCCTCGCTCTAACTGCTCCAGATTCTCTGGGTAGTAGAAGCTGAACGCGGAGTCGCGTAGGCAGCCGACCTTGATGTCTTTCGGCGTAGATATCGAAATCTCTGATGGGCTGATCGCCAGCAAGGGCGCACTCCGCGCGATCGACAGAATGGCATCAAGGTCCAACCCATCTGCCAATTTCATAAGATCTTCCTGGATCTGCCCTGTAGCGCCATATTCTTGAGGAGGAACTAATCCGAGATAGCGTTCCGGTAGCGGGTTGACGGCGGCTCTGCGAATTGTGCCGATCACGGGGATCGAACAGGTGGACTGGATCGACGCACGCAAGACTTCTTCATGCCGCTGGCCACTCACGTTGTTCAGAATGATGCCGCGGACCGGAAGCTCGGGATCAAGTGTCTGGCAACCCACCACAAAAGCCGCCGCGGTGCGCGTGACTTTGGCGGCGTTGATCACGAGCACGACGGGCGCACCGAGGCAATGACTAAGAGCGGCACTACTGTGCGTGCCTGCCGCATCGAAGCCGTCGAAGACTCCGCGATTGCCTTCAATGAGGTTGATGCCATCTGTGATCGCGTTGTGCGCGAACGAGGAACGGACGGTATCCTGCCCCATCAGGTAAGTATCCATGTTGCGGGCTGGGTGACCTGCCGCCCAACCCAGCCAGGCGGCGTCGATATAGTCAGGACCCTTCTTGAATGCGCGCACCTGAACTCCGGCGCGGCGCAGGGCCAGCAGAAGGGCGAGCGAAACCAGCGTCTTGCCCGAGCCGCCGGACATCCCGGCAATCAGCAGCCTCGGCATGGGACGCGAATCTGTCACAGTTCGGTGCCTGGCTTGGGGGGAAGCTGGATGTACGTGCCCCCGAGATAGCTGTAAATACAACGGCCGGAGTCGGTCAGGATTCTCAGCGCCTTCTTGCAGTCTTCTTTGGTACAAGCGGGGCCGTGTTTGGCAATCATCTCTTTGGCCAGATCTCCAGATTTCAAGTTTCTTTTTCCAGCGCTGTCCGAAACTAGCTGGCAAATTTCTTCCGCCAAGGTCTCTATCGAAACTGATGTCGTATCGGTCATTGGAGAGTCTCTTTCTCGCAGGGTACAGGCATTACGAGGATTTCCTCTTCGAGATCTAACGCTTCCAAACTTGGCGCATTATCGATAGGCAATTCGGGTGGAACGACTGGAATCAACGCATCGCGGACGGTGGCTGGCTTTATCGTTTGCGTGAATGCTTGTCCGATGTGCTGTTGATGATCTTTCAATTTTTCGCGCAGGCATACGACTTCGCCAATCACCAAGGTTGCCGGCGCTTCGACATGGGCGCGGCAAACTTCATCGGCAATGGTTCCGAGTGTTGCCGAGACGACGCTTTCGCCCGGCCAGAAAGCCATTTGAACGATGACGGCTGGAGTCTCGGCAGAACGGCCTGCGTCCATCAAATGCTGCGCGATGTGGGCCACATTGTGCACACCCATAAGGACCACCAGGGTGTCGACCTTGCTCAATGCGCCCCAATCCAGGCGATCGTCGTTTCCGTCCGCGTTGTGTCCGGTGACAATAGCGACCGACGAAGCCCGGTCGCGGTGCGTGACTGCGATTCCGGCGCTCAGAGGCGCTGACAGGCAGGAAGAAACTCCCGGAACCACTTCGAAGGGGATTCCATGCTCGGCAAGATATTCGGCTTCCTCGCCGCCGCGCCCGAACAGGAATGGATCGCCGCCCTTGAGGCGGACCACCATCTTGCCCTCGCAGGCCTTGTGGAGCAGCAAATCGTGAATCTCGTCTTGGCGCGAACAATGCTTGCCCAGCGGCTTCCCCATGAAGATCTTCTCAGCTGAAGGCTGGGCCAGCGCCAAAATCTCATCCTGGATCAGCCGGTCATACACGATCACTTCGGCGGTCTTAAGCAGTTCAGCCGCCCGGATCGTAAGAAGATCGGGATGGCCGGGTCCCGCGCCCACCAAATACACTTTGCCGGTTTTCGTCATGAATACCCTCTTTTGGCGCCATCAATGTTTCCCTGCCAAGACCACGATCATTTCTTAATCGCGAACCCGGCCCCGCGCTATGTAAGCCAGCGGCTGATAAGCACTAAAATCGCCAACAGCACGACTCCGGTTGTGAACGTGTACCAAATCAACTTGTGCTCAACCGGAAGCAGTGGCTCGTACTCGCCTTGCATCCTCTTTAGTTCTTCCGCCACATGCGGTTCTGTCATAGTTGTCCTTTCGACTTCATCCTTTTAACGTGGGTGGCAGTACTCCGTGGAAGAACAGCCACGAGATCAACAGGCCGACCCAAATGATGTATCCGAACAGGCAAAGCACATAGACTGCGGCCAATTTGGCAATGCCTTCCTGCCACAGTTTGCGGAAATTGGACAGCACTCCGATGGCGAAGAAAGTCATGAGGAAAAAGATGGAGCGAAACAGATTGGCCTGTGCCATTGAAGCCTTTACTTTTGGAATCAGGTTTGGAGCGGCAATGCCAATGCCAAGCACAATGAGGAATGTGGCCAGGTAACCCAAAATGAATTTCGGGAAACGCTGCCAGATCTCTACAACTCTGACTTTCTCTCCCGGGCGGCGCTCGATTTTCGCCGACCAAATCCACGCGAGAATAAACGCCCATACGCCGATGAAGACGTCAATAAATACCTTGACCGTAGCGCTGACGCCCGTGATCCAGCCTGCCTGGTAGACGACTCCGGTGACAGCCAGCGCTTTGGCGCGAATGAGTGCGTCGGTAATTGCTCCGCTGGCGACCGCGGCGCCGTCGGTCTTGACGGCAAGCCCCATCCACGCCCCCGCGACCATGGGTTGCGTGTAGAGGTAGTGTTGCGCGGCGAAGGGCAGCACCATCAACTCTATGACGGCAAATATAACGACCAGCGACGAGACCATAATCGGCACCACCGGCCGTGCACGAATTGCGCTGCCCGTTGCAATGGCCGCCGACACTCCGCAAATGGATATGCCGGACGCCAGGGGAGCGGCCCATTCTTGGCTGAAACCGAAATAGCGCCGCGAGATGAAGTACACGATCGGCCAGTAAATCAGGTAGGCCTCGATGATGGCGCAGACACCGCGAAGGATGACCGAAGTCGCCAGCTGTCGCTGCTCCAGAGCTGCAATCCCCAGAAAACCGCCCAGGATCACGATGCCGGTCTTGATATATAGCTCAGGGCGGACGGCCTCTTTCAGCGACCTGGCCACGCCCGGAAGGAAATTGCCGACGACCAAGCCTGCGAGCAACGCGATGATGAATCCCGACTCGTTAGTCAGACTGAGCGACCATAGGATCTTCAACGCTGGCCGCTTGTCTGGCGTAGCGGCGATGTAGGCCCAACTCCCCAGAAACCAGCAGGCATAACTGACGATGAATATCGTCGTGAAGCCCACGGCGAAGCGTTTGAGATCGGCCCGCAGAGCCTTCGCTCCCACCAGCAGCACAACCAGCAGGAAGAAATAGGTTGCGATCAGCGCGAGCGAAGCTGGCAGATGAGCATAGAGCTTGGAGGCGGGAGCCAGGGCTTTCGATGGAGCGGTCCAAACGGAAGTTGTGATTGTCCATCCCAGCAGGTCAATTCCAAACAGCAGCGTCAGCGACAGCGCGAATACGAACAGGCCTATCCACACTGCGAGCCAATCTTCGTTCAGGCGAGTTTGCGCGATCGCGAGCGCTTCGCCCTCGGAAGGGGCCGTTGCTCGATTCGAATGTGTTGGTAGATTCGTCATTGGCTATCTCCACAGTACGAGTCTCTCTTATACGATCCGTTTCAGTTCTCCTTCCAAACGGAGAGCGTGATTCTATAGAAAACCGTGATCATTAATGCGCCGATGGCCCATATCCCCAGGACGATCGTCGACTCGGGCAGAGTCGGCACATAGCGAGTGACAGCGCCCAGCGGTGAAGGCACCATGCCGCCGACGATTAGTCCGAGCCCTTTATCCAGCCAGATTGAAACGAAAACGCATGCGCATGCGACGACCAAAAGAGTGACGTTGGCTCGCCACTTGGGAACCAGCAACAATGCTAACGCGCCCCATGAGAGCAGCACGGAGAGCCACATCCACGGAACCAGCCGGTAATCGCCGTTGAGGCCGATGAAGAGATACTTGAAGGGCTCTTCGTGTGCAGGAATATCGCTGTAGAAGGCGGTAAAGACCTCCGCCAGGATCAGGAAAATATTGATGGAGAGAGCATAGGTCACGATGACCGCCAGCTTCTGGATGGCTTCGCGCCCCGCGTCGAAACCAGTCAACTTCCGCAAGGCGAGACACAGAAGGATCAACAAAGCCGGGCCAGACGCAAAAGCAGACGCCAGGAAGCGCGGCGCCAGCACGGCGGTCAGCCAGTACGAGCGGCCTGGTAATCCGCTATAGAGAAAGGCGGTGACCGTGTGAATGCTGATCGCCCACGGAATGGAAAAGATGACGACACCCTTGATCCAGCCGGGAACGGGTACCTGCTGGCGTTGCGCGGTCAGCGTGACCACGGCGATCACGGCATTCATCAGCAAATAGCCGCTGAGCGCAATCATGTCCCAGAACATCACGGACTGCGGCTGGGGATGAAGCACGATGTTAAAAATCCGCGAAGGCTGGCCCAGGTCGACGAAGATGAAAAGCATGCACATTGTGACTGCCGTGACCGCGAGCAGTTCGCCGAGCAAAGTAAGGCGCCCGAATTGTCTGTAATCGTGCAGGTAGTAGGGCAGAACCACCATGACCGCGGAAGCGGCTATGCCCACAAAGAAAGTGAATTGCGCAATGTAAAGGCCCCAACTCACATCGCGGCTGAGTCCGGTGACGGCCAACCCGTTCCTTAGTTGCAAGACGTAGCAGAGCGATCCCGCGAGAATCACGCAGAGGAGCGAACTGACCCAGAGCCAGTATTTACGGCTTTCCGTCGACGCATTTGTAAGTATTACCATAAGAACACTAGACAATATAATATACGGCAGGGCCCGTGCCCAACTCCGCTTTGCGCCGCATTGCAAAGCGCGAGCGCAGCAGCTGGCGTATTTCGGAATCGGGCTGCTCGAGGTCGCCGAACACTAGCGCCTTTTCTTCGCAGCTCTCCACGCAAGCCGGTCCTTGTCCCTTCGCCAGCCGCTCTTCGCAGAAATTGCACTTCTCAACCACACCTTTCGTCCGGGTTGGGAAATCGGGATTTATCGTGGCGATGGCGGGCCGAGGGTCCTGCCAGTTAAAACTGCGCGCGCCGTAGGGGCACGCCGCCATGCAATAGCGGCAACCGATGCAGCGATGAAAATCGATGGTGACCACGCCGTTGTCCCGTCGCCAGGTCGCGTCCACCGGGCAGACACCCGTGCAGGGAGGATCTGCGCAGTGATTGCAAGCCAGCATTACCGGGAGATCTCCGAAGAACTGGCGCGTGTAATCGGTTTGCGCGGCGGGAAACACGTTGTTGAAAGGCTCTTTCCATATCCACTTGATCTCATGCGCGTGATCGCCGAACTGCGGCACGTTGTGCGTGGAGTCGCAGGCTTTGATGCAACGCTCGCAGCCGTCGTTCTTCCGGCACTTTTGGAGGTCGATTGCCATGCCCCAGCGAACGGGTTTTGGTGGCGGCGTGGATGCCACTCGCACAATGGATCGGTCGGCCACCGCGCGGACAGCCTTCTTCCCTGCCAACGCCAGCAAGCCCAGACCCGAAACCCGCAAGAAATCTTTTCTCGTAATCTTCATGGCATGCTCCTCATGAGGCGCCTCCGGAAGCTGGGTGGGAATCGTTGTGGCAATTCCAGCAATTTGGATCGGAAACGCCGGCATAGTCGTGGCACTTTTCGCAAAATTCCTTGCGGTCCGTGTGGCATTGCGTGAGACAGGTGCGAGTGGGATTCTTGTCGTAAGTCTTCCCGTTGAACGCGACAAACTGCCTTAGCCCATTGCGCGCCGCCTCATGTTGCCAATGTTTCAGCAACTCCATGTGCGAGGTCCGCATGTGATTGCTTGGCGCTACGCATTGTTTTTCCTGTGTGGGGAGTTTGATTGCCGGACCGGCCAGGGCCGCTTGTATGTCAAGAGCGCCGTGCCACAGGGGCGTAGTGACCAGCCCAACGAAGAGAATCAGGCCCGCGAGGATTAGTGGTCGGTCACTCACGCTTGGCCTCCTTTGTTGCACCTCCCGGCGGCTCTGGAGGTAGATCGCCGCGCAGATTTTCGCCGCGCAAGTCTTCTCCTCGAAGATCGGTGGTCCGCTCTTTTTCTCCGGTCATTACGAGCGCGTTCCCCAGCAACTCATGAACCCCGGCCACCTCAACTCCCGGAACCCAGTACTCCATCAGGGTGGGCAGCGTGGCTTTGTCGATAGCGCAAATGCAAGCCAGCAGATTAACGCCATATTTTTCTTTCACGTATTTGACGGCGTTGGCGCGCGGGAAGCCGCCGCGCAGGCGCATCTCTAAATTCTCGTCTGTGCCAAGTCCCGCGCCGCTGCCGCAGCAAAAAGTCTGCTCGCGAATTGTGTTTCCCGGCATCTCGTGAAAATTCCGGCAAACGCTTTTTATGATGTGGCGCGGCTCTTCCAGCAATCCCATCGCGCGAGAGGGATTGCAGGAATCGTGGTAAGTAACATTCCAATGATCGTTGCGGCTGGGGTCGAGCCGCAGCTTGCCGTGATGGATAAGGTCGGCGGTGAATTCGCAAATGTGTACCGCACGCGTAGCACGGGCGTTCTCAAAGTGCGTACCAGTGACGGGCGAAACCGGCGGCTCCAGGAAATCGGCGGGGCCGTTCATCGTGTCCATATACTGATGAAAGACACGCCACATGTGGCCGCACTCGCCACCCAGGATCCATTTGACGCCGAGCCGCTTTCCTTCCTCGTAGATCTTGGCGTTGAGCCGTTTCATCAATTCGTGTGAGGAAAAGAGACCGAAATTGCCGCCTTCCGATGCAAAGGTGCTAACTGTGTAGTCGAGGCCGATTTCGTGAAACAGCATCAAATAGCCGAGCAGCGTGTAGTAATGCGGAGTGCCAAAGTAATCGGCCGACGGCATGACGAAAAGAATCTCCGCGCCCTTGCGGTTGATGGGAACCTCAATCGGCAGGCCCGTGATTTCCGAGGCTTCCTCGGCGGCGAACTGAATGCTGTCCTGAAAGGCATGCGGCTGCACACCAAGATGATTGCCCGTGCGAAAACAGTTAGCAGCTGGTTCCACGACCCAGTTGATGTTGCAGCCAATCAGATCGAGCAGCTCACGGCCCATCATGGCTATCTCGGCAGTGTCGATTCCGTAAGGACAAAAAACCGAACAGCGCCGGCACTCTGTGCATTGGTAGAAGTAGTAGAACCATTCCTTGATGACGTCTTCGGTCAGTTCGCGCGCACCCACGAACGAGCCAAACAACCGGCCCGTGAGAGTGAAATAGCGGCGATAAACGGAGCGCATCAGCTCGGCGCGCAGCACCGGCATGTTCTTGGGATCGCCGGAGCCGATATAAAAATGACACTTATCGGCGCAAGCGCCGCAGCGCACGCAGATTTCCATGAACAAACGAAACGACCGGTATTTTCCCAGCCGCTCTTTCATTCCTTCAAGAATGATGTTTTTCCAGTTGGGCGGAAGCTTCCAATCCGCTTCGAAAGGTTGCCACTGGCGCGGGTTGGGCAGGCCGAGGTAGGCAACATGTTTTGGCGCGCCGCCGTAACAGATTGTCCCTTTGCGAAATTCAACCTTGGCGTCGCGCCAATCGCCTTCCGGATTGTTCTGTTCAATCGACAGTAATTTTTCCGGCATCTTCATTCTCAATCGGAAGGTTCGCGGCTTTCAGTTTGTCCCGAAACTCATACTCCCACTCGGCATAGGGGTGAGTCTTAACGGGATAATTCCAGGGGTTGACGTGGCGTCGGCTGCGACTGTTGTTTGCGAGATTGCGCGTGGGGCTCAGAAACACTCCGCCCATGTGCATAAGCTTGCTGAACGGAAAATACGCAGCCAGGGAGCTGACCAGGAGCAAGTGGACCAGGAACATTGGAGCGGGAGCGGCTGGAGCGACGGGATGGAACACCGCTAGTCCAAGCGCAAACTGCTTGATCGCCACCACGTCTACGCGGAAAACAAAGCGCATGAACAGTCCGGAAGCGACGACTCCCAACAGCAGAAACAAAGCCATGTAGTCGATTGGCAGAGAGATATAACGCACTAACGGATTGCGAAATCGCCGCACGGCAAGGTAGACGAGTGCGGCGACGATGACCACGTCCGACATGTAGAGCGATGGAGTTCCAACCTCGAAGAAGCCGTCAAGTCCCTCAAGCGCACTCAACAAATCCGGAACTGGCTGAATCACAAGACGCAGATGCCGAAGCAGAATCACCAGCAACGACCAATGAAATGCCAGAGCTCCTAGCCATAAATATCGGTCTTCTCCAAGCACAAGCCGATGATCGTGCATTCGCGCGCGGTCGTTGCGGAAGAGCGATCGGAACAGAAGAATTTCCAATGCCATGCGGCGGAATGCGCCCCACCCGGTGCTTGGGTTATCGAGCGGCGCAGACTTGATCCATGGCAGCGACTTCTGCTGGCCGCAAGTGGTGGGAATGCGAAACGGCACCGGAGTCCATGCCCAGCGCACCACACGGTAGCAGACGCCAACGAGGAAGACCGCGAGGGCCGCATATGGAATGAAGAGGGTAAGCAAAGCAAGACCGGCATGCGTATGCCCCGCAAGGAGAGCAAATGCAACGAGCATGAAGACGCCCAGCAGCGGCGTAAAGGCCTTCATGCCGGTCGCCTCGCGCGCATGCGCTGTTGCACATGGTTCATGCGATGGATTTCGTTCGTCCGAATTTGAGCCAATTGCTGGCGGCACTGTGCGTACTTGTCCGCTGCCATGGCTGCGAGCCCGTCGATCTTGCCGTCGTTAATTCTGGCGACGCCAATCCTGGCATCGTCGATCTCGACCTCATAGATCACGCCGCCATCAATATTTCGATTAAGGACCGCCGAGTCTCTTTCCGCCGCCAATTCCCGGAGAATGGGTTTGAGCAAAGAGACAAATCGCACAGCGTCTTCCGAAGCGAGGCCTTGCACCACATGCAGCCGGATAATCGGATCGAGAGCGTCATCGATGGCCGTCGCACTCATCTCGCCCGATAATTCCTGCAATAAACGCAACAGGCCTTGGCGCAGCGTAGCAGCCACCGGAGCACGAAACGGATCCTGTTCTTTGCTCAGAAGAATCACTGCGTGACGTGGATAAGACTCCGCCGTCCGCGCAATCCAAAGCTCCAGGATGGTCTCGGCAGCGTCCATAACTTCTACACGCAACCCGCCGGTTTCGGCAGCCCAGCCAGCTTGCATGCACCTTTGGCTGGCCCGGACGGAAACAGTTTGTAGATCTCGCTCAGTTTGTGATTGGTCTCTTTGCAAAGTTTCCGGATCATGGGCGCGACCCCAAACTCCAGGTAGTAATTGCGAATGTAGTCAATGACCTTCCAGTGCTCCTCGGTCAGATCGGTGATGGCCTCGGTACCGGCAAAGTCCGTGGCCACTTCGTGATTCCAGCGTTCCGGTTCTTGCAAGAAACCGTCTTCATCTACTTCGTATTTTCTTCCGTTGATCTCAAATACAGGCACAGTTCATCCCCAGTGTTCGTTGGTTGGTTAACTCATCTCGATATAGCCGCTCGGGCATGCTTCCGCGCACTTCTTGCATCCGTTGCAGACTTCGAGCTTGATCTTGCTGTGTTCGCCTTTCGGCAGCCTTACAAAACAGTTGTTGCTGCAATACATCCAGCAGGTCTCGCAATCCATGCACATACCACAGGACATGCAGCGCTTGGCCTCTTCCAGCACTTCATGTTCGGTTAAGCCGTGGGTTACACCAAGGTCGATTTCGCCGACGATTGGGTGCCCGGTAAAAGAGGCGTGTTGCGCGTCATAGCGCGGCGCAGCGGGATACCAATCGAGCTTAATTTTCTCAGCCGTGATGACAGGCGGCGCGGGTGGCTTTGCCAGCGCTCGTCCCTGGAGACGCGCATCGATTGCCTCAGCTGCCAAGCGGCCTTGGGCGATGGCAGCGGTGGCCATCCCAAGACCGGCAACATCGCCGCCGGCGAAGACTCCATCCACGGCTGTTCGGCCCCATTCATCAGTTTTGATCGTGCCGTTGCCGTTGGTGAGAATTTCCAGACCCCGGAAGTCCGGGCGCTGGCGGGTGGCAATAATGACGCTGCTTGCTTCCAGGTCAAATTCGCTTCCCGCGATTGGCACTGCGTGTGAAGCGTTCCCCTCGATTGGTTCCGGTTTTACGCGGATGAAACGCACTCCGGTTGCTTGCCCGTTTCGCCGCAGTATCTCCAACGGCATGGCGGGATATTCAATACGCACGCCTTCCTTCTGTGCGCTCTCGGCGGACCTCGCGGCAGTCATCTCCAGGCCCACCATCGTGACTTCCGCACCCAGACGTTTGCTGACGTGAGCCACATCGCACGCCGTCCCGCCTGCGCCTACTACAACTACCTTGTCGCCCGCGTCAGTCTTCTTCCCTTCGTGAACGCTTTTCAGGAAGCTAACTCCGCTCAGAACATTGGAAGCGTCCTCGCCCGGCAAGCCCAACCTGATTCCTTCTTGCGCGCCAATGCCAGTGAAAACCGTTGCGTATTCCTGACGGAGTTGTTCCAGAGAAATGTCTTTCCCCACCGCGCAGTTGCACTTCAGCTCAACGCCCAGATCGAGAATGCGCCCAATCTCCGCATCGATAACTTCTCGCGATAAGCGGAATTCCGGAATGCCGTAGCGGAGCATCCCTCCCGCCTCGTTCATGGTTTCGAAGACGGTGACCGAGTATCCTCGCCGAACTAACTGATAGGCGCAGGACAATCCAGCTGGACCGGCGCCAATGACGGCAATTTTTTCCGCGCGTAGTTGAATGGCGAGCCGCGAGAGCTTCAGCTTGTTAGCGATCCCAAAATCCCCAATCACGCGCTCGATCGCGTTGAACGCCACTGATCCATCCTTCGCGCTACGGTTGCACGCAGATTCGCAAGGATGGGGGCAGATTCGGCCGGTGATCGCTGGAAAAGGATTGCGTTCCACCACGCGGTTCCAGGCTCGTTCCAATGCCTGCTCGCGCGTCAAGCCGTAGGCTTCGGCTTGCGCGATGGTCACCATCACGTCGCGGATTTCGTTTCCATTGGGGCAGGCGCCAGCACAGGGCGGGGCTTTGGGCACAAAGTGAGGACGCAGCGGGCTAACCTCGGCTGCACCCGCCACCACCTCTCGAATGACCGGTTTCTTGACGTCCTTGAATAACCCCATACGCCAACTTCCTTGCAGGGGGAGGAGTGGAGGATGTGCTTCAATACCGAACGTGTGCCGAACGTGCATACGACAGCGCCGCATGCTTAAAGTCATCGATGTGATAGCGCGTAAATTCAAATCCGGTGAGCTTGAAGAAACGCGGCCAGCCAATGCGCTCAATCCACTCGCCCATGCGCTCGTATTTGCGCGCGTGGCTGGCATAGACCTCCACAATCTTCACCACCGCCTCAACCACTTCGGGCCAGCGCGGAGGATTGTTGGGGATGAACGGAATCGCCAGCTTGGAAAACTTCGGCGTGCTGCGCGCATTGCTCACCTTGCCTCCCACCCAGATCGACACGCCGTCGTTGTCGGCATCGTTCATCGGCATGGCGGAGCAAACGGTGTAGCAATTACCGCAGTACATACACTGTTGTTCGACCACTGCGACGGTATTCTTGCCGTCCACCGTTGCCGGACGAATCGCTCCGGTCGGGCAGGCCGCGATCAGAGTCGGAACCTCGCATACTTTGGCCAGTGTGGGCTGAATCTTTGGAGGAAGACGATGAACGCCCAGGATGGCAATGTCGGAACAATGCACCGCGCCACACATGTTCAGGCAACAAGCCACAGCGATCCGCAATTTCGCTGGCAGATCCTCGTGCGTGAAGCGATCGTAGACCGCGTCCATCACGCACTTCACCAAGCCCGAAGCGTCGGTGGCCGAGGAATGGCAGTGGATCCATCCCTGCGTGTGCACGATGTTGCTGATGGCGTTATTCGTGCCGCCAACCGGGTATCCCAGAGCAATCAGTTCCTGCTTCAGTGGTTCGACTCGGGCGGGATCATCGAGTAAAAATTCCAGATTGTTACGGCTGGTGAAACGCAAATACCCGCCAGAGTATTTATCGGCTAAATCGGCAAAAATCCGCAGGGTCTGAATGCTCAGCAACCGCGGCGTACCAGCGCGCACCGTGTAGATCCGATCACCCGACTCCGCAACATGGCAATAGACGCCGGGAGCCAGATTCTCGTGATACTTCCACTGGCCGTAATTCTTTTTGATCAGCGGATGCAGATACTTCTCGTAATGTGGCGGCCCGATGTCGGTGAGGCGAGGTTCGGATGTGGCGCTCATTTCTCACCGTCCTTGCGTGCCTGATAGAAAATGTAGGGATTATCGCGGGGCGCGGAAACCATCTCTGGCACAGGATCAAGTCCAATGCCATCGAGAAACGCCGGCAACCCCACGCGCTGAATCGTTTCTCCAACGCGCTCCCGGTTGTTGCCGTACTCGTCCCAGAAATCCCAGATACGCCGGAGCAACTCTTTGATCGTGTCCAGCAATTCATCCGCTGCGACGAAGGGAATCAAAACAGAAGACAGCAGCGCTCCCTGCATGATGGGAGCCTTGCCGCCGATCATGATGACGGCTCCACGCTCCTTGCCGGGGCGCAGCGCTTTGGGCATGACGTTGATGCAGTGCATACAGCGGACGCATTCGTGATTTTCAATGCCGAGCGTCTTGCCATCCCATTCCATGCACTTGCCGGGGCAGAGATCGCAAACATCTTTCTGGATATCGACGCCAGCGGAGGCGTAGTTTGCCACCGCGTTCTCGTCGATCTCGATTTCGTCTTTCCACGTGCCGATGATCGAAAGGTCTGACCGGGCAATGGACGCCACGCAGTCATTCGGGCACGCCGAGCATTTGAGCTTGAACTTATAAGGGAATGGAGGACGATGCATTTCGTCCTGATAAGCCATGGTCAGGTCGTAACACAGCTTCATCGCGTCATAACACGCCCATTCGCAGCGAGCCATGCCGACGCAGCAGGACGGTGTGCGGAACGACGATCCCGAACCGCCCAGATCGAAGCCAGCCTTCGCCAACTCCTGAAATGTCGGCTCCAGTTCGGAAGTGTGGGTGCCAAGCAAAATCAGGTCGCCGGTCGCCCCGTGCATGTTGGTAAGCCCGGAGCCGTGGCGCTCCCATATGTCGCAGATCGTGCGTATCGCGTCACTTGTATAAAACCAGCCGGCCGGTTGATTAACGCGTAAAGTGTGAAAATGGGCGACGTCGGGAAACTGATCCCCGGCATCGCTGTAGCGTCCGATGACGCCGCCGCCATAGCCGAGTACGCCGACCAGGCCGCCGTGCTTCCAATGTCCCTTTTTCTCTTCGTAGGAAAGTTCCAATTGACCGAGAAGGTCACGTGCGCTGGCGCTGGTCTGGCCAGCCGACTTGATTTCCTTCACAAAGCTCGGCCAGGGCCCTTTTTCGAGTTCGGCGAGCAGTTTGGCTTTGGGCTGGTCGTCGGGCATCAGGCACCTCCCATGCGTCGCCTCGATGCTACGGACAGAGGTGGGGCGGCTGCCATTTTGATACCAGACATACACGATCAATGTAGTCGACAAATGAGGGCCTGTGATGTGAGCTGTATCACCAATCCTTGTGAGGTGCTATGACTGTAACTATCTATAAATAAACAACTTAACATCTCTCTGATTTCTCGGATACCATGGCCGTAGAACTTTGCCGGAGATTACATGACTTGCTTCCCCATCATGCTCAGACTCGAAGGGCGCACCTGCGTCGTCGTCGGCGCGGGAGAAATCGCGGCTGCGAAGGCTGCCGGCTTGCTGCACCACGGCGCACAGGTCGTTGTCGTGGCCCCAAAGGCAGTTCGCGGGATTCGCGAGAAAGCGCGGTCTGGCAAACTGGCTTGGCGGCGCCGGGCTTTTTCAGATCGAGATGTACGAGGTGCTTTTCTTGTAGTGGCCGCCACCAATTCCGCTGAAACCAACAGAACTGTATTTCGCGCCTGCCAGGCCTGGGGTGTACTTTGCAATGCCGTGGACGATCCCGAGCACTGCGACTTTTTCTATCCTGCTGTGGTGCGCCGCGGGCCGCTACAGATTGCGATCTCTACCGGCGGAAACAGTCCCGCCTTGGCAGCACGCCTGCGCCGGGACTTGGAGCGGCAATTCGGGCCGGAATGGGCGTCGTTTGTGAAGCACATCGGAAAACTCCGGCAACAGCTTCTGAATGCGAATATGCCTTTAGAAGAAAAACGCGAACGATTGGCGGAACTGGCCGGGCAGAAATCATTCCTGAGCTTCAGGCGACGGTTGCTGCGTGCAACTCGCGGTGGAAAGTCGTCCTGACTGGCTACTGCCTTTCTCGAATTGCAGAGCGAGAATCGTTGGTGCGCGGCTCGCCAGCAACTCCCGTTAGGTACCCCCCCTCCCCCGGTCTATTGGAATCAAGACTTTAGCGATGACGTTTTCCAAAGTCTTGATTCGCAATGAGTTATCGTTAAAGTCTTGATTACGCACTGGTTGGAATGGAATTTCGCTCTACTTGCCTTTGTTCCCCCACATTTTGCTCCCCACATTTCACTTCCCTGGCCCACTTAATGCGTGAGCGCAGACGGCTGATTTCTTTCTATTATTTCTACCGATGCTGCTCGATTCCGGTCGCAGTGCTGGAACAATTTTTTCTTTATTCTCTTGAATTGTCTATGACGTAGGACACATTGAGTTTGTGATGAATGGAGTTCCAAATTGGGATGGGCAGAGGCACAGTCGTGGAAACCCGCCCTTTGCGACGGATCCCGCAAAGGGCGGGTTTCCACCCCTGTTTTGGGAACCGCTCTTTCTATACTTCGTCACGGCTACACTTCGTCAGGGTTAGAGGGCCAAGCCACTGATCCAGTCGCCCAGGTTCCGCTCGGGTTATGGAGCCAGCACGAAGCCGTGACGTACGTTGTCCGAGTCAATGTAGTATCCCGTAACCGCTCCCTCCGCGTTATTGCTGAGGGGGAGTGTGCCCTGGCCGGAGCCGAGTCGTGCACCGGGAACGCTGGCCGTGGTAATCGTGCCTCCGGCAGTGCGCTGGAAGTGGTGGTTTACACCGCGTTCGTCGATGTATTGCCCTACGATCACGCCGGAAGCGTTAATGTTCTGTGGGATGGCGCCCTGGCCGCTGCCAGTGCCTGCGCGCCGAACATCGAAGGTGGTGATAGTGCCGTCCGCACCGCGCACATAACCATGATGTACGCCATTGGGATCGAGGTAAACGCCAACAATTGCGCCCTCGTCATTGATGCCTGAAACCGAAGTTCCTTGCCCCCTGTTTTCGCCTGCACCTGGGGCGTTGAAGGTGGTTATGGCACCGTCGGGTGCGCGCACATATCCGTGGGAAACACCGCTGGAGTCAGTGTAGTTGCCGGCGATTGCTCCTTTGGCATTAAGACAATCGAAGCCTCCCGTGATGGTGCCCTGGTTGATGTCCGCGCCTGCGCTGGGAACATCGAACGGGGTGATGGCGCCATCCGGCGCGCGCAGAAAGCCGTGGAACAGGTTGTTGGAGTCAAGGAAATATCCGGCCACAGCGCCTCTCGAGTTGATGTTGATCGGGAACATATTTGCTGCGCCCGAAAACTCGAAGGTCGTGATTGTGCCTTCGGAGGAGCGCAAAAAACCGTGAGATTCGTTCTTTGCGTCAACGTAGTAGCCGGTGGCTGCACCCGAATCGTTGATGCCATACAGGAATGTGCCCTGGCCAGCGTTGGTTCCCGCACCGGGGACATTAACCCTAGTGAACGCTCCGGATGATTCGCGCAGGAAACCGTGGGATATGTTGCTCGAGTCAATGTAATTTCCCGCAACGACTCCTGAGGCATTGATTCCGACAGGCTGGGTACCCTGGCCTGCGCCTTTGCCTGCGCCCGGAGCATTGAAGGTGCTGAGGTTGGACGCGCTTGCGCAAACACTCAGCGCGAATGCGATGAAAATCAGGCAGAGAGGAGCTTTGCGTGGAGTTAGGGTTGGCAATTTAGCGAAAGCAGTCACGACTCTTCCTCCTTGGGTTCTCAGTTCTCACTTCAAGAAAAACCGGATTGGGTTTATCCGGAATTTTCTTTTGACTTCAGGCAGGGAATCGATTTTACACCGATTCGCTTGCTCGGATTGCTGTGAAAAAGGAGTAGCCCCGCACAGGTTGAGTTCAGGAAGCCCACAGGGTACCCGCCCTTGCAAAGAACGCGCAGCCCTAAGCAGGAAGATTTCAAGGGTAGGGGTAAGACCGCAAGGGCCACTATTTTTCGGAGCCTGTTCGAGATGTACACTTGTGCGTACTTATGCCAATGTTAGCGGACGTACTCCGACACCATCTGAACTACACGGCTTGGGCCAGCAGCAGATTGGTTGAGGCTGCAAGCGCGCTGAATCCCGAGGAACTAACGAGAGACTTTGCCACGGCAGACCACAACGTCCTCGGGACGTTAGTGCACGTCTACGTTGCCGATCGACTCTGGCTTGGCCGAGTCGAGGGAACTCCTCCGTTACCTTTCGTTCCGGAGGAGGATATGCACTTGGCGGTGCTTCAGAGCGACTGGCCTGCGTTGCTCGAACGGTGGAAGCAATGGGGAGACCTGCTGACCGAAGAATCCATTCACGGAGATATTTCCTACAAGAGTGCAAAGGGCGATGCGTTTGCGACCCCGACATGGCAAATTGTGCTGCATGTGGTTAATCACGGCACGCACCACCGGGGACAGGTTTCCGGTTTTCTGCGGGCCATGGGGCACACGCCACCGCCTCTGGACTTCACTATTTTTTGCAGGGAAGCGCTCCGATGAGAGTGGATGGCGGCAATGCACCACGGGCAACAAAGCGAAGGGCTAATCTGCTGGACGAAGGATGAATAAATGCGGAATCTATTTTTTGTTTTGCTGGTCACAACGGTCTTGGCGGTTGTGGCTTTCAGTGCCGCCCAGAGTGCACCTATTAAGCTCCCACCGGGCCGATCTAAGATCACCATAACAAGCGTGCACGCGACGGAAAAATCTGGGTCAAAGATCACGATCATGGTCAAGGAGACGGTTTTGTCAGACGGGCCCGACGGTTTGATAGTAGGCAGGCCGACGCAGTACGATGTGGATGTGCGTGGTATTGCGGGGAAGCTGGCGCCAAAAACCGAGCTTGGGGAGAGGTTGAACGGGATATCAAACGGAAGTAGAGAGTCGTTTTACGCCAAAACCGGCGAAGTCTCGAGCGGCGAGATAGTCGTGAGCGACCTATACGATATGTCTCAACCAGGAAAGTATTTGATTCAGGTGTTTCGCAGGTCGGATAAATCCAACACAATCACAGTGACTGTCGTCCCATGAATTTCGATTGATGCGTCGAACTGGGAGCGAAGAACCTGCGGTTTTTCCGGTTTGCGGCAAGAAGCAGATTCCTCCCTTTGGTCGGAATGACAAAATCTCTAATGATTCCGACAAGTGAAGATCTGAGCACAACAGCAAACGCTGCGCTGGCTCGAATTTCGAGCCAAGCGCAGCGCCTAACCAGCAACAGCTTCGAACAATCGCAGTTAAGCCCTGGCCTACTAATAGCCAAGAGCGAGAGCCCAAAGCCGAGAGCCGAAAGCCCTACTGCTCTGACGAGTGCATCACTCGGAACGTCGTTCCCCCATTGGACCAGACTAAGACTAGCGCGTCTTGTCCTTTAGGGATGTTGGCGAGAGCATCGGCCACATCGGAAAGCGACTTCATTGGCTTGCGGTCGACTTCCATGATGATGTCGCCGCGGGTGATGCCTGCGTTATCGGCAGGGCTCCCGGGGATGACATCGTTGACCAGCGCGCCATGAATCGCGGCGGACGCCTGAAGCTGACCGCGAAGATCGGGAGTCAGTTCGCCGAGAGCGATTCCCCAGCGGCCTTTACCGTGCTCCTTGCCCGCGCCCTCGGACTCGCTGCCGCCGTTCAGATCGGCAAGGGTCACGTCGATTGTGGTCGGCTTGTCGTCACGCATCACCTGAAGGTGAGCAGTGTCGCCAGGCTGTTTCTGTCCCACGAGCATTTGGAGTTCGCCGGCATCGGTGATCGGTTTGCCGTCGAGCTCGGTGACGACATCGCCGGTCTTAATACCTGCTTTCGCTCCCGGAGAATCGGGCGTGACATCGCTAACGAGCGCGCCAGCGGCCTTGTCCAAGTGGAAGAACTTGGCGTTGTCAGGGGTGACGTCGGAAATTTGAATTCCGATGAAACCGTGGGTAACTTTGCCGAAGCGGATCAGTTTGTCGACGGTAGGTTCGACGATCTGCGTGGGAATGGCGAAGCCCATACCGGCGAACGATCCGGAGCCGGAGATGAGGAACGTGTTGATACCAATCAGCTCGCCGTGCGCGTTGACGAGCGCACCGCCAGAGTTGCCGGGATTGATGGCGGCGTCGGTCTGAATGAACTCGCCGGGCTTGCGGCGATCACTGGCGTCGGGATTGGCGCGGTTGAGCGCGCTGATGATGCCGCGCGTGACCGTGAACTGGAATCCGTAGGGATTGCCGAAGGCGAGGACGGTTTGTCCGGGATGCAGATTCGCGGAGTTGCCCCAAGGAACGCTGGGGAGATTGCTGCCGCTGACCTTGATGACGGCGAGATCGGTAAGGGGATCGGCGCCGATGAGCTTGGCGGCCATGACCTCCTTGTTGCTCATGGTGACGCGGATGTCGGTCGCGCCCTCGATGACGTGGTTGTTGGTGACGATGTATCCGTCGGGCGATATGATGACGCCGCTTCCGAGGCCGTGCTCAACACGGTTCTGCGGCTGCATCTGGAAGTGGAACTGACGCCCGAATTGCTGACCTTGCTGGCCGAAGGGGCCGTCGGGACCAAAGAACTGCTGCATGTCGGGCATGCCGTTGCCTTCTTCGGCGTGCTCTTTGCCCTTGGAAGTGACGGTGACGTTGACCACCGCCGGGGTGACGCGGGCGGCGAGAGTCTCCATGGCACGGTCGAGGGAGAGAAGCGCGCTGACGCTGTTGTCGTCGAGCGCGGCGGCGGCCGGCGTGGGAACCGCCTTCGACGATGGGGCGGCCTTGGCCAGGTTGAAGGCCGCGAGCGACGCGATGACGGCGACTGCGAGGACGCCGGCACCGAAGCGGCGGGTGATAGTTGATCTGAAGCCGGTTGACTTCAAAGATTGAATCCAGTTCTTCATTTTGGTTCTCCTTGTGGAACTAAATATCTAGTTGTTACTTGCAAAAAATTTTTGCTACGTGGTATGCGCGACCGGCGCGGGCTGCTTCACCTTCAACATGGGCTTGATTGCGGTCACGTGCCAGACTTGAACGTGCCAGACCATGGCGGGCGATCCGTCTGGCTGGACGAATTCGGTTGCCTGGACCAGGACGATGGACGGATGAGCGGTATTGGCCATTGCGTCATAACTGTCTGCGCCGCCGGTGTTGCCTTCGGCGGCAAAAGCCGCAAACCAGGACGCGGCGTCGATCGCAGTGCTAAAGCGCTGCGCCACCCCAAAACTCTGTTCCGTCCCAAGGGCCTGTGGCATGTCAAGGCTCTGCGCTATCTCAAATCGCTGCGCTGTCCCAAGGCTTGCTTCTTCCGGCAGTGGAAGTCCTTGCGCTACTGAGAATTCTTCGGCAAGGTAAGTTCCTTGGGCTGGTGAGCGTCGCGTCGCGAAGAATAATTGTGTCATTGAAACTGGTTCTGCCTGTGAGGATACTTGCTCCGCTGAAACTCGATACGACGCCGAAAATCCTTCATTAGTCTGGCTGGTGTAAACCGTGTTACGGGCGGAAGCGTGATAGGTCGAGTTATAAGTCGAGGAACGAGATAAGTTTGAAGTTCTTAGGATTGTCGCTTTGCCGTTATGCGAGGCGGTTTTGAATGTTGCGGGAATCGCCGCCGCGGGCAATGCCGAAGTCTCGATGCTGGTACGGTGCACGAGTGAGGGCTGGATTGGTGTGGCCGCATACAGATCGTTAGCGGAGTCGGGCTGCTCGAACGAAATCACCTGCGGCGTGTTGGGGAGCATGACCAGACAAAGAATGGTGAAGGCTCCAACCAGGCCCAGCGCAGGTTTTGAGATACGGGTAGCGACGGGGCGATTGTTGTCGAGGATCTGCGCGATGCGGGTCGAAGCCTCGCGAGCGCGATGGACAATGGCTTGCGCCATGGTCCAGCCGCGCCCGGCAAGACTTCTTTCCAGGAGGGACACAAGGCAGCTCGCATATCCCGTGGGGTTGGCGGTTTGAGCGATGACGACATCGTCGCATGCCATCTCGCGTTCGAGCGAGAGGCGATTTTCAATCCACCAAACGGCGGGATGAAAGAAGAAAAGAATGCGTAGTAACTTTTGGATGAGATTGGTCCAATCGTCCCAGTGGCGCAGGTGCGCGAACTCGTGACGAAGAACGATGCCGAGATCGGAGGGCGACAGATCGCGAAGCGCCCATAAGGGCAGCGCGATGGTCGGATTCCAAAGTCCGATGGCTGCGGGCACGCGAATCTGGCTGGAGACAGAAAGTGAAACTGGCCGCGAATGAAACGAGTGAGCCGCGTTGAGCTCGGCGATAAGGCTGCGGAGCGACGGGTCGAGGTCGTCGACGTTGATCTCGACGCAGGACTGGCGCAGCTGGCGAAGGCGGACGAGGCCGACGATAAGACGGGCCGTCATGGCGCAGGCAACTAGAAGCCAGGTAATAAAGAAGAAGGCAGCCCAGTGAGCGGGCAAGTTAATTGGAGCTATGGCCGAGCGAACAGCGGCGGTGGCAACCGAGGAATGCAAGAATCCGCCGGCGAGAGGCGAGCCGACCACGGCGAGCAGAGCCACGAACCAAACGGCGAACCGGGTGCGCGAGTTTTGCTTCGGCAACACGAACAGCGACGCCCAAGCGAGGAGCGCGATCATCAGGCCTTCAGGGAGCGAATTAAGCGCGCGCTCGATGGCGGTTTGAGCCAAGGGCTGGAGGTGGGGGAGGATCACTTGGCGTCCCTCCGATCAAGCATTTTGCGGAGGCGATCGAGTTCGTCGGGCTGTATGCCCTGATCTTCGAGGATGTTCAGAACAAGGTCCTCGTGAGAGTTGCGGAAAAAGCGGCTGACCAGATGGCGAATTTCGGTGCGAGTGGCATCTTGCTGGTGGACGACCGGCGCGTAGACATGGGCGCGACCGTCCTTGGAGTGCTTCAGGTAGCCCTTGCGCTCGAGGACGCGAATGGTGGTCAGTATCGAGTTGTAGGCCAGAACAGGCTTTTCCGTAATGGAATCAAGCACTTGCTGGACCGTGCCGGTACCCTTTACCCAGAGCACTTTCATCACTCTCAGCTCGGCATCCGTTAACGTTTCGGACTGTTTGGGCGGCACCTTAGCTCTCCTGCGTAATTGGACGCATGGCGTCCGAAAAGGTAACTAATTTTTTAGTTGCAAGCGGAATGCGGATGGTTGTACGAGGCTTCTGGACTTTAGGGCGGTGGTTCCGGCGATCCGTTGGGGTGCGGGTCGACGGCGCTACAATCGAGTGCCCGGTTATCGCTAGATGCGCAATCCAAATCGGGACAACCCAAAACTACGGACGGGTCGGTGGCGCTATCCTGAAGCGGTACCTAAAGCTGCGGGCAGGGTTGGCATCCAAAATGGGAACGGTTTGGAGGATGGGATTGCTACGGCAAGGAATTGGATGGGGGCTCTGCTTCGCTTCGCTGGGCTGCTGGTTGTTTGGGCAGAGTGGGAATGGCCGCCAGACAGAACTCGATATGGCTAATAGCACTGGCGATGTGCGGATTGAGGCGCGAGCCGATACTCTGCTCCGGCAGATGACACTGGACGAAAAAGTGGGGCAGTTGGTGCAGTATTCGACGGGACAGCCGACGGGGCCGGGGACGGGGCGGTCGGATTACGAAGACATGATCGCTCGCGGAGAAATTGGATCGCTGCTGAACGTGATCGATCCGAAGCAGATCGGGAAGTATCAGCGGATCGCGGTTGAGAAGTCGAGGCTGCATATTCCGATTTTGTTTGGACTGGATGTAATCCACGGCTTTCGGACCGAGTTTCCGATTCCGCTGGGACTGGCCTCGACGTGGGATCCGGAAATTGTCGAGAAGGCGGCGCGGGTGGCGGCGAAGGAGGCGTCGGCGATTGGGATCCGGTGGACTTTTTCGCCGATGGTGGATATTGCGCGCGATGCGCGGTGGGGCCGAATTGCGGAGGGAGCGGGAGAGGATCCGTATTTGGGCTCAGCGATGGCGGCGGCGTATGTGCGGGGATATCAGGGCGCGCGGCTGGATGCGCCGGACACCATGGCCGCGTGTGCGAAACATTTTGTGGGATACGGGGCAGCCGAGGGCGGCCGCGATTACAACTCGACGGAAATTTCGGAGCACACGCTGAGGGAATTTTATCTGCCTCCATTTCATGCGGCGGTCGAGGCGGGGACAGCGACGATGATGAGCGCGTTCAATTCGCTGAATGGCGTGCCCTCTACCGCGAACGCTTTCACGCTGACCGAAGTGCTGCGAAAGGAGTGGGGATTCGAGGGATTCGTGGTCAGCGACTGGTCGGCGGTGGGGGAGTTGATGGCGCACGGAGTCGCGCTGGATGGGGCAATGGCGGCGCGCAAATCGCTGATGGCAGGCGTGGACATGGACATGGTGAGCAGCCTCTATCACGACCATCTGGCGGAACTGGTGCGCGCGGGAGCGGTACCGGAAGCGAACGTGGATCAAGCCGTGCGCCGCGTGCTGCGAGTGAAGCTGGAACTGGGACTGTTTGAACATCCGTATGCGGAGGAAGGACAGGCCGAGCGTGTATTTTTTCTGCCGGAGAGTTTGGAGCTGGCGCGGAAGGCGGCGGAGCGGGCGGTAGTACTGCTGAAAAACGATGTAGTGAGCAGGCAAGCTCTGCTGCCGATATCGAAAAATGTAAAGACCATCGCGGTGATTGGGCCGCTGGCGGACGATCCGTCCGATCCCGAGCACAAGTTGAATCTGACGCGGCCGAAGAATGGAGGACTCTCATTTCCGGTCGCGCTGGCGCAGCGACTGGGGGCGGCGAATGTGCTGCGCTTTAAAGGATGCGGCATTCTGGATGGAACAGACAGCGAGATCGAGTCGGCAGTAGCGGGAGCGAACCGCGCGAACTTGACGATTCTGACGTTGGGCGAAGCTCCGGACATGAGCGGAGAAGCGGCATCGCGCGCGCATTTGGGCTTGCCGGGACGGCAGGAGGAATTGCTGGAAGCCGTAGTCAAGACCGGCAAGCCGGTGGTGTTGATTTTGTTCAGCGGGCGTCCTTTGACTTTGCCTTGGGCATTTGAGCATGTGCCGGCAGTGCTGGAGGCATGGTTTCCGGGAACGGAGGGCGGCGCGGCGCTCACGCGAATTCTTTATGGAGATGCGAATCCGACGGGCAAGTTGACGGTGAGCTGGCCGCGAAGCGTGGGACAGGAGCCGCTCTACTACAACGCTTTGAACACGGGGCGTCCGGCCGGGGAGGTGGATTTGACGCGGCCGCCGACTGATGTGGATTCGAAGTATGTGTCGCGATATCTGGATGAGCAGAATTCGCCGCAATTTCCGTTTGGATATGGGCTCTCGTATACGACGTTCAAATATGGAGAGACGAAGGTTGATCGGGCCGAGGTTTCCGCAGATGGGCTGAACAAAGCGCTTCGGGAGGCTGCGCTTCGGGTAACTTCGATTCGGGATGGACAAAAGGCAATAACCACGGAGCACACGGAGGCTTCAGATTCCAAAGCGCCCGAGGCGTTGAGCCCCACGGCATTGACCATTGAGGCGGTGGTTTCGAATACGGGGTCGCTGGAAGGGGAAGAGACTGTTCAGCTTTATGTGCGGCTGGAGGGCACGAGCACGGCTCAGCCGGTGCGCGCGTTGAAGGGGTTCCAGAGGGTGGCATTGGAGCCGGGTGAGACCAAGACGGTAAAGTTCACGCTGGGACCAAACGCGTTTGCGACTTGGGACGCGCAGAACGAGTATGAGGTCGAACCGTCCAGGGCCACGGTGTGGATAGGTCCGGATTCGCAGCGAGGGGCGGGCGCGGCGGTGAAGATTGGGCAGTAGGAAACCGGGCCGTGTCTCGCGAGGCACAACAGCGGTGGAGCGCTGACGCTATGCCGAGACCCCGGGTACGTCGGTAAACGCTGGGGGACGTTCGTCACTTAGGACGCTGTAGCTCGTCACATACAAAGTCGTCCTTAAGCATCACCATTGAGATGGAGGAATCGGGGAAAAAGAGTTCGACTTCGATTCCTGCGCCGGATGAACAGGCGCGAACGAATCAAGGGGTGCGTATGAAGACGAGGATCTTGCTCTTGTTGGTGGCCATTCTTTTGGTAGCAGCGGGCGTGGTGGCACAAGAGGCTTCAGTTATCACGGTCAAGGGAACGGAAGTGAATAACGGCGTAGTGATCGTGGACGTGATCAAGGGCGGCAAGGGCTATGACTTGCAATGCAATCAGGGAGCGCCAAGTTGCGCACCGTTGAAGAGTGGGAAATATCAACTGGTGGAGTTGCCGAGCAACTCCGGGATGTATGACTGCCGGGACGTGCAGGTGTTTCCTAACAATGAAGGGAGTACGAACGACAGAGATAACAAGCTAGGGGAATATTGTCTGACAGATAAGTAGGGAGACCGACGGCCGCGCGGCCGGCCGGGTTTAGCGTGGCGCGCGTTCGTGGGGAAGGGTGCGTCATTGGCGCCTGACGGCTCAGCGCCGCATGCCAAGGAGGCTCTGTCTATTGGGAAAAGCCGAACGCCAGAGACAGCCAAGACACACTAAAGCGAGAGAACATTCCGGGTGAGCGCTACGATTATGGCCGGCGGTCGTCTGCGCAGTCGAGATTGACGGTCGTGATGTCGGCAGCGACGGCCTTGGATGTAAATAGGAGAGCCACCGGGAAAGACGAGAATAGTTTTGCCGCGGGCAGGAATCGTTGCTCGCGATCGGCGATCGGCGGAACGCACTCGCCGGTGAAGATGTTGTGATAGCAAGGGGCTTGAGCATCCGGAATTTCCAGGCGGGTATCGCCCCAAGTCTCCCGCGCATCGCTCCATAATTGTTCGGAGCGCACCTCCTCCAAACGAATCTCTTCGGAGCGTATTTCTTCAGACGATTGGGGGCCGACTTGTCGATTCGCGAGGCTTGCGCTCGGCAGCGCGCTCGCGCCGTCGACGAGAGTATCTCCTAAGAGGGTTGCGCAAAGCCGGGGCACGGCGACGACGGCTGTGCGGCCCTGATATTCGCGCGCATAGGCGACGATGTGCTCGGATTTTGAGCCGGTGACCTTGAGAGGAATGTAGCTTCCTTGCTGAAAGAGCAGCGGCTCCGATTTCCTAAAGTTGAGAGTCTTCCAGGTCAGAAAAAGTTTGAGGGCGTCATGACCGGAGTAAGCTGCGGAGTCAGCCGTTTGGTTTGTGCGAAGCTCGCCGATGCGCTCGGGTGACGTCTGCGGCGAACGAGCGTATTCCGTCGCCTGACGATGCAGCGGCAGGCGATTCTCCGGTGAGTCGCTCTGCCTCTGGAGTTCTTCGAGAAGTTTGCGACGACGATCGTAGTCCACGGGGCGGCGGTTATCGGGATCGACGAGGCTGAAATCGAATAACTCATTGCCCTGATAGATGTCGGGCACTCCGGGCGAGGTCATTTTCAGAAAGGACTGCGAGAGGCTGTTGAAGATCCCGATGCGAGAGATGCGGTAGGCGAACTTGGCAAAGTCGGGCAGGAACTGATTTTTAGGAGTGCGCTTGAGGATTGCGCGAGTGAATTGGGACAAGGCGGCTTCGTAATCGGTGTTGGTATTCGCCCAACTGGTGCGCTCCTTGGCTTCGCGCGCCGCTTTGAGCATGTATTGTTCGATGCGTTCGCAGAAACCGCCCCAGGCGGCATCATCGAGCGCTTCCGTCGGCCATGTTCCCACCAAAGTCTGATAAAGAAGATATTCGTCGTTACGCGTGGGGGCGGGCTCGGCATCAATGATGCGCTTTTTGCCGCGATTCCAATTGCGCCAGTGACGTAATCGGAGGCGCCATTCCGACGGAATTTCGGAAAGCGCGTTGATGCGTGCGCGCACGTCCTCGGAACGCTTGGAATCGTGGGTCGAGGACGAGAGCATGGAAGCGGGCCAGGCGGCTTGGCGATCCCGATTGGCGAGATGAAATTCCTCGACGGTGGTTCCGAACTTGTTGGGGTTGGCGCCAACCTCGTTGAGGGAGATGAGGCGGTTGTAGCGATAGAAGGCTGTATCCTCGATACCTTTGGCGACGACCGCGGCGGTGACCTGCTGAAACTTCATGGCGAAGCGGAGAACGGCGAGCTTGTAGGCGTCAGGCCCTAGGGGATCGACATCGACTAATAGAGCGCGGCGAATGAAATCGAAAACGCTAAGGTCGGCGGCGTTGCTTCTTTTTCGACCCATGGCAACGGCCTGTTCGATGTAGCGGCGATCTTCGGAGGAAACCTCGCGCGCCGTGGCGTAGGTGCGGTAGACGGGGAAACAGGCAATCACTTCAGAAAGAGCGGTTCTCAGGCTGTTGAGGGTGAAGTCACAGGTATGGCGATCGGCGAGAGCGATGCGACTCAGCAGATTAGCGAGCACGTTAAGCTCGCTGGCAAGGCCGACGCGCAAGATGAGCTTTTTGCAGGTGTAAACGAGATCGTTGTACCTTTGTGACGGATTACAAAAGGAACGATAAATGCGCTCCATTTTGTCGGCGGCAGTGGAGTCGACGAATAGGCCATTGACGAGGCAGGTGAATTCATATCCGGTAGTTCCGTCGATGGGCCAATCTTTGCGCAGCGATTCCTTTCCGGTGAGAATTTTTTCGGCGATGGTGTAAACGTGTTTGTGTTTCGCGCCGAGCGCGGCAGTCAGAGCTTCTCGTAATCGACGAAGATATTGCGCGGGATCGTAGAGTCCATCGGGGTGGTCGATGCGAAGGCCGTCGACTTTCCTCTGGGCGACGAGATCGACAATGAAGCGATGGGTGCTGGTGAAGACGGCATCGTTTTCCATGCGCAGGGCGGCGAGATCGTTGATGTCGAAGAAGCGGCGGTAGTTGATGTCATCGGCGGCAACGCGCCACTGAGCAAGACGATAGGCTTGTGCCTTGATGAGATCGTGGAGAGCGTCAAAGCTATGCAAATCGCCTGGCGTGCCGTTAAAGGCCGCGATGTTTGCCGCGAGGAAATCACGCATTTCGGGCGAGCGATTGCAGAGGGCCGACAGACGGCGCTTTTGGACCTCCTTTTCACGGTTGCGCTCGGCTCGTTCGCCGGGGCTCAGGATGGCGCGCGCCGGCAGATGACCAAACGCAGTAGCGATGCTTTGCAGTTCAAGGAAATCGTCATGAGTGGCGCCGAGCGCGTTTTGCAGTCGTTCCAATTGGAAGCCGAGGATGCGAGGGTATTCAGCGGGCGCTACGGGGAAACGGTGACCGTAATAGAAGATGCTGAACTCCCCTCGCTCACAATCGCATACTAATTTGAGTTCGCCGCGCTCGAGTTCTTCGCCATATTGATGGGCGAGAATCGGAATCAGGACTTTTCCCTTCAGTTCGTCTTTGATCGGATCCCAGTCAATGTCGAAAAAGTCGGCATAATCGGAAGCCTCACCGTTTTCGAGCACATCGAGCCACCAGGAGTTGTCGCTGCCCATCACACCCATGTGGTTGGGAACGACGTCGAGGATCTGACCCATGCCATGGCGATGCAGTTCGGCGACAAAGGCGTCATAGTCCTCGGGCGTGCCGATCTCGGGGTTGAGTGCATTGTGATCGATGATGTCGTAACCATGCGTACTACCGGGACGAGCTCGCAGGTACGGCGAGACGTAGCAATGGCTGATTCCAAGAGCGGAGAGGTACGGAATGAGCGCAGCGGCGTCGCGAAAGGTGAAATTGCGGTCGAACTGAAGACGGTAGGTGGCGCGAGGACACTGGAAGTCTGCGCCGGAAAAAAACGCGTCCGCTGGATTTGATTGTGTGACAGTCATGCATTGGGGGCGAGCGGGCCCTTTTGACGGTATCGCGCGCGGCGCGCCTGCTCCTATCGGAGATTTCGTGGATTTACAGCGATGAGTGTATGTAGACGGAAGCGCCTATGTGCGGTAGTTATGTGCCGCGATTAAATACTTAATCTATCGGGCAGAAGCACGTCGACATTTGGAATCGAAGGGCGAAATTGAACCTCAGGGTCGAATCAAGGTCGAGCCGCAGAGGTCACAGTAGACACAGAGGACCACGGAGTCCGAACTACAGAAGGCGCGGACGACGAGGGAATCTAGTCAGAGTTCCCTCGCCGTGCCGACAAATCGGGAGAAACGCATGATTCGGAAATTGAAATCCGGGCAGTACCGATTGTACTCACGCAAGAAGGAAGCGAAGAGCGGGAAGCGGCGAAATCTGGGAACGTTCAAGAGCAGAGCCGCTGCGGAGGCGCATGAGAAGGCCGTGCAGTACTTCAAGCATCACTGAAATTTGAGGGGGCGAGAAGAGTTGCTGAGGGAAATTTCGCGAGTTTTTTGGGATGGCGAAGGCGCGGGTCAATCCGATTTGACAACGGATGTTCGCTCTACCTTGGGCGTACCGGCTTGTTGGGGTGCTGCTATCTTTTTTCGGGCCGGACTCAGGTTGGCGGTACAAACGCTCGCGTTGGCTTTAACGTGGCGCAAGGTTCTTCGGGAAAGGGCCGGCAAATCGTATTTCAAAGAATCCTGGTCCAGCGAGTTCGGCTGTAACTGGCCCAGGCTTGCGTCGTTGTTGTCGAACATGAGTGCGAGGACGTCGGATGTGGGGAAATACTCCACGGTCTGGTGGGTCATAAATTCGATGCCCGTGGCTGTGCCTCCGATGAATTTCCCTTGGAGATGGCGGCCGCTTCTCAGTTGAATGGAATCTGCGTGCGAGAGAGCCGTGCAAAGGCCGACTACGGCAATGTACCGGAGGAAATGTAAGAACGACATAGAGCCGCTCCCGACAAAGCGCAAGCTATACGCCAAGGTACTTTCCCCACGTTTTGTGATCTATACAGTGGTCGCTGCATTTTCAGCGTAAAAGGTCGTGCAAGGTGGGTACGGCTGATTCATTCGATCCGCCGACTATATAAAGGCGGGAAGCAAGTGCCAGACTCAATTTCTTGACGTCCGGCACCTGCCCGGCGGAGGGAAAGTAACGAGGAAACTCACTATCACAGGGAGCATAGCTCGCAGCGGTGAAGCCAACAATCCCGGCTTTCCTGTAGTTCATCCCACAGTTTTCTTTAGATTTACGGACGAAAGATTTACGGACAAAAACGGGAGCGAGATTTGCCGAGGTGCCCTTGACGGGTATCAAGATTTTCGTGGGACCAAGCGAAAGGAATGAAGCTAGCGCACACGGAGGGTTCTAAAACTTGGATCAGGAACAAGGTCTTTCACACGCACTCATTGCTTTTCGACTAAAAACTCGAGTTACCCGGCAATGCAAGAAGTCGACATTTCGTCCGAAGAGACCAAGCTACTTTTGCAAGAACCATGCGATTGAGAAGGGAGGCATGGAGTCTTTTTCGGAAGCGCCGGCGGGCTCGCGGCGGGTGCGATAGAGCTGGTATTTGAGAGGGGCTGTGGGGACGGTTAGCGATTCTGACCCGAGGTTTGCACGAAGCTGCAATTGAGATCCATCCTGCAGAGTCCAATCGATGAAAAGCGCGCCGGTCACATCGTCACAGGAATTAACTCCGCCTGCGGCTATAGAGTTGATCAGAGGGACGATGACGCGTTGACGGATGGAGAGCAATTCACGGTAGAACTCCAGACGACTGGCATGGGGTTCGCGGGAGAGGCTTGTCCAATCCAATTTCGATTGACCGAAAGTCGCTTCGGCATTGGGATCGGGAATTTGTTCTCGTGTCGCGGGCGAGTTGAACTTCGCGAATGCGGCGAACTCGTTTCTTCTTCCCTTGGTGACGGCGGAAGCTAAGTCGCCCTGGAAGTCGCAGAAGAAAAGAAATGGGGAAGAAGCCGCAAACTCCTCGCCCATGAAGAGCAACGGCGGTTGAGGTGCGAGCAGGAGGATTTCCATTGCGGCCTGCAACGCGTGCGGGGAGGCGAGTTGGGCGATCCGTTCACCGAAGGCACGATTTCCGATCTGGTCGTGATTCTGCAAAAAAGAGACAAAGGCGGAGGGAGTCAGAGAGCAACTAGGCTCTCCGCGCCGGGCATGGTGAAATTCCGAATAGTCCCCCTGATAGGCGAAACCCTCTGCCAGGCAGCGGCCGAGTTGGCGGAGGGGTTGCCGCGCATAGTCCGAGTAGTAGCCGTCGGTCTCGCCGGTGGTTATGACGTGGAGCGCGTGATGAATGTCGTCGTTCCATTGCGCGTTGTATAGGTCGGCGACGTTTTGGCGATTGCGATGCAGGTAGCGGGCCGTGTTATCGGCGTTCTCAAGGATAAGATGAACGTGCCTGCGGCCAGCGAAGGTTCGCCGGACTGTCTCGGCCAATTCGGTGAGGATGCCGGGTGAGGAATTGTCGGCGATGGCATGAACGGCGTCGAGACGCAAGCCATCGAAATGATATTCCTCGAGCCAATGGAGGGCATTGTGAATGAAGAAATCGCGGACTGTGCGGCTGTCCGGCCCGTCGAAGTTGATGGCGTCTCCCCAGGGTGTGTGGTGGCGACTAGTGAAAAATTGCGGAGAGTAAGTGCGGAGGTAATTTCCCTCGGGACCGAAGTGATTATAAACAACGTCGAGAAAGGTCATCAGGCCTTTTTCGTGGGCGGCTTGGACGAGATGTTTCAAGTCTTCGGGACGGCCATAGAAGCTATCCGGGGCGAATGGTAAGACGCCGTCATAGCCCCAGTTACGCTTACCGGGAAAATCGGCGACGGGCATAAGTTCTATGGCAGTAACTCCTAAGTCGCCAAGGTAGTCGAGCTTCTGCTCCACGGCACGGAATGTACCTTCTGGAGTAAACGCTCCTACATGAAGTTCATAAATGACGGCTTCTTCCCACGGGCGGCCGCGCCAGCCATCGTCGTTCCAGGCATTGTCGTTCCATTCAAAACTTCGCGGGTCGATGACTTCGCTGGGACCGCGCACATCGGAAGGCTGAAAACGGGAGGCGGGGTCGGGAACGCGGGCGTCGCCATCGATTTGAAATCGATAGAGAGTTCCAGCGGACGCTTCGCGCGTAATCAATTCGAACCATCCCCGATCAAGCTTGGCGAGCGGCAAGCGGTCGGTATTGCGACCTTCGAGACAAAGGTCGACGCGCTGGGCTTTCGGCGCCCATAGCCGAAAGCGGACGCTTCCATCTTTTCGGACCTCGGCGCCGAAAGGCATGGAATGGAGTTGAGTGACTTCTTGGGCCACTCTTTGTTGCGCGCGCTGCTTCATGGCTGTGGTTTCGCTTATGCCTGCGGGACCTCCTGCCTGCGTTCCTGGCGAACCTGGTCGGGCTGACGTTCGACCAAAACGACCAGAGATCGGGCTTGTAGTGGATAGGCCGATTCGGCCTCGTATTGAACGCCGGGGTTTCGGGACGTCTGGCAGCAGGTGTCAATGAGCGGTACCCAACGCATTCCGGAAGCAACGGTGGGAAGCGAAAAGGAGATGGGTTCGTGATGAGCGTTCGCTAAGATAAGGAAATTCTCGTCGGTAATAGGCTGGCCGCGCTCATCCATTTCGTCGAGGGCTGAGCCAGAGAGGAATACGCCCAAGGTCCTTGCGTTGGCCTGGTTCCACTCCTCATCGGTCATTTCACGGCCGTCGGGGCGGAGCCAGAGAATGTCTTTGACGCCGGCTCCCTTGATAGCTCGCCCGAGAAAGAAGTTACGGCGGCGAAAGACGGGATGGTTGGTGCGCAAAGCGATAACTTCTTGCACGAGATCAATCAGGCCATTGTTGTTGGCTGCCTCGTCCCAATTGATCCAACTAATTTCGTTGTCCTGGCAGTAAGCATTGTTGTTGCCCTGCTGAGTATGGCCGATCTCATCTCCCGCTAAAAGCATGGGCACGCCTTGCGACAACAAAAGAGTTGCGATTAGATTCTTTTTTTGCTGCGCTCTGAGTGCCTTGATCGCTGGGTCGTCAGTTGGGCCTTCAGCGCCGCAATTCCAGCTTCGGTTGTTGTCCGTGCCGTCGCGGTTGTCTTCCCCGTTGGCTTCATTGTGCTTCTGGTTGTAACTGACCAGATCTTGAAGTGTGAAACCATCGTGCGCGGTGACGAAATTAATGCTGGCATAGGGTCGGCGTCCGCTGCGGGCGTAGAGATCGCTGGAGCCGGTAACTCGGTAGGCGAGTTCGCCGATCTGGCCGCCGTCGCCCTTCCAGTAAGATCGCAAAGTATCCCGGTAACGATCGTTCCACTCCGCCCAGCCAACGGGAAACTTACCGACCTGATAGCCACCTTCACCTAAGTCCCATGGCTCGGCGATAAGCTTCACCTGAGATAAGACGGGGTCCTGATGAATGATGTCGAGGAACGCGCCCAGCCGGTCGACCTCGTGAAGTTCGCGGGCGAGGGTGGCGGCAAGATCGAAGCGGAAACCGTCCACATGCATCTCCAGCACCCAATAGCGCAAGCTGTCCATGATGAGCTGAAGCACGCGAGGATGGCGCATATTCAGGGTATTTCCGGTGCCGGTGTAGTCCATGTAGTAGCGAGGATTGTCGGCGAGGGTGCGGTAATAGACGGGATTGTCGATGCCGCGGAACGAGAGTGTGGGACCGAACTGGTTGCCTTCCGCCGTATGGTTATAGACGACGTCGAGAATGACCTCTATGCCAGCGGAGTGCATGGTCTTGACCATGGTCTTGAATTCGCTGATGGAATTCGTGGCAGAGTAACGGGAGGCAGGCGCGAAGAAGCCGATCGTGTTATAGCCCCAGTAATTTCGCAGACCTCTCTGCACTAATTGACGGTCGTCAACAAAGTAATGCACGGGCATCAACTCGATGGCGGTGACGCCGAGCTTATGCAGGTGGTCGATAACCGGGGCGGTGCCAAGTCCAGCATAAGTTCCCCGCAACGAGGCGGGAACGTTAGGGTGCTGGATAGTGAATCCCTTCACGTGCAGTTCGTAAATCACGCTCTTGTGCCAAGGGGTGCGGAGGGGCTGATCGGCTCCCCAGGTGAAGGCGGGATCGACGACCATCGATTTGAGCATGCCGGGGGCGCTGTCGCGGCGGTCGAAGGAAAGATCCTCGAGGCGGTGGCCAACGCGGTAGCCGAAGTGAGAGTCGCTCCACTTGAGATCGCCGGCAATCTGCTTGGCATAAGGATCGAGAAGCAGTTTGTGCGAGTTGAAGCGCAGGCCATTCGCTGGTTCGTATGGACCCTGGACACGATAGCCGTAGAGCAGGCCGGGACGCGCTTCGGGCAGATAGCAATGCCAGACCTGATCGGTCTGCTCGCGGATCTCGACACGATGCAGCTCGCGGCGGCCGGTTTTGTCGAAGAGGCAAAGCTCAACCTTTTCGGCATGCTCGGAGAAGAGAGCGAAATTGACGCCTTCTCCGTCCCAAGTCGCGCCCAAGGGATAGGGCTTGCCCGGCCATACAATGACGTGAGATTCAATCAGCATTTGTTTCGGTGAGGTATCCGGCGATTCTTCGTTCGCAGATTCGCGAGCTGGAGTATCCATGCCTGCCTGAGCAAGGTCTTTCAAATCCTTCACTTCGGTGCTGGTTTGCGGCGAAGCGTTGCCTGCACGACAGGAATCGTGGAGGCGCGCGCCGCCGGGGGCTGACGGGCAGGCCCAGCATTCTTACTTCGATGCGAAGCTGGCTTCGATTTCCTCGAGTGTTTTGCCTTTAGTTTCGGGAAGGAAGCATGTCGCGGTGATGAGGTAAATCGCGGTGCAGGCGGCGAATCCGAAAAACATGGCCGAGTACCCGTATTTGCCGACGGTTGGCAGGAAGACGGCGGCAATCGTGGTGGAAACTGCCTGATTGAGTACTAAGGCGATGCTCATGCCGTTCGAACGGATGCGGGTGGGCATCAGCTCCGAGAGCGCCAGCCACACACAGACGCCGGGGCCTACGGCGAAAAACGCCATGAATACAAAGAGGGCGATAGCGACGAGCCAGCCTGTGCGGGGGCTGGGCACAGGGGTGATGAGCGCGTTTTCGATTTTGAGTGGCGAGCGGCGCGAAGCTTCGAGATCGCCGAATGGATTTGAGAAGAAGGCGACGACTTTGTTGGCTGGAAGGCTGGTGTCGCGGGCGATTTCGATTTGAGTTCCGGCGGGATCGTCGGAGCGGACAGCTTTGGTGGCGGCGCGGTAATCTCCGAACGAATAGATGACGACGAGTGACGTAGGGCGGCGGACTTCGGCGGCAGCATCGTTTTGATTGAGCAACACCCCGCTGGCTAGCTCGTCGTTGTAGAGCAGCGTCAGGCGCTGATCGGGAGACACCATCGACTGGATCGCGGCTCTGGCATCAACGCGCGTTCTTTCGGTGGCGCGGAAAAGCCCTCCCGCCACAACAAGGGACACGATGATGCCTGCGGTGCCTAGGGCGAGCAGAAATTTGCGGCCTTTGCGGTCAACGAGCATGACGCCGACGAACGTCATAAGGAAGTTCACGGTGGTGAAGAGAACGTATCCCCAGTGGGCGGCGATGTCTGAAAGTCCACTCTGCAAAAGGATGTTGGTGTTGTAGGCAATGATGGAATTAATGCCTGTAGCTTGATTGCAGGCGAGGATGACGCAGGCAAGCACGAATGGAACAACATATTTGCGGCGGAGCAGAGATTCTTTCGTCTTTGCGCCGGACGAAACTTGGGCGGTAGAGGCTTCCTCAATTTCGTTAAGTTCTTTATCGGCCTGGGCAGGCGCGCGCGAACGGAGAAGCGCGGCGTAGGCAGCATCTCTGCGGCCGCGGCGCAGGAGCCAGCGCGGCGACTCCGCGACCATCAGGCTGCCGATGACGAACAGAATTCCTGGCGGCAGGGAAACCCAGAAGATGCCGCGCCAAGCTGTGTCCTTGAAAGCGAGGAGCTTGGCGGGATCGCCAAGCTTGGCGACTTCATCGACTCGAAAACTGAAATAGACTCCGACGAGGGCTGCAGCGACGATACCGAGCGTGAGCAGCCACTGGAACATGCCCGTGCCTTTGCCACGATTCGACGCGGTCAGACACTCGGCGAGATAAAGCGGCACGACAACGCCGATCAGACCAGCGCTAACGCCCTGAAGCAGCCTGCCAAAAACCAGCGGTCCGTAGCCGTGGGATAAAGCGATGGCCGGAATGCTGACGACAAACAGAAGACCGCTGAGGGTCATGAGGAGCTTGCGGCCGATCCAATCGGCAAGCAGGCCGGCGAATAAGGTGGAGATCACGCTACCAAGAAGGACGGCGGCCACGATGAACGAGAGCTGGCCGGCGTTCAGGCCGGAGGTAGCTTCGAGGTAGGGCAATGCCCCGGCGATGATGCCGACATCGATGCCGTAGAGCAGGCCCCCCAGGCCAGCGACGACGAGGAGAAAGCCATTGTAGAGCGATTTTCGGCTATCGACGACAGGAGGCTCGGTTGCGAGGCTTGAGATCATGATTGTCTTTTGCCTGGTTGGCTTTGACGGCGCTCAGGCGTTGATAAAAAGGCCTCAACCGAGGAGTATACAGAGGTTCCGGAAGAACCGGTGGCGCAGAGACACCTCCAATACAGCCATTGAATGGACTTTGGCGGGTGATGCGTTGCAGCAGGCGATGAGCGGCTCCCCGGTCCAGAGTAGTCCATTGGCGGGCAGTACTCCCTCCAAGACAGCTACCCAGCGCGGCTTTTAGGGCTTCGGTGTGCCCGGATCTGTGAAGATTGTTTCACATTGACGCAGACGGAAAGTAAAGAGACAATGGCTCGCCGCGTTTTTGGGGTGGAAAGCTCGGGTTCAATTCAGGTCAGTCGGGTTCTGGGTTCAGCCGAAGCAAACTCCCTTTCAGACTAAGTGAACTCATGTGGAAGCCATGCGCCGGTTTGGGTGAACCGGTCGCAGTCCATGCGAACAATAGCGCGGGCACGGGTGATCGAGTTCAGATTCAATTCAGAGAGGCCCAAGTGTCCATGAAGCCATTGTTTGCAAAGCTGTCGGCTGTATTTGCCATTACTGTTGCGTGTCTTTTGGTGGTTGGCCTGGTGGGAACAGCCGCCGGCCAAACCTGGACGCCCCTGAACAACAAAGCTCCCGTATCGATGGGCGCGATGCTGTTGCTTACCGATGGCCGGGTGCTTGTGCACGAAGAACCGAATTGCAGCGGCACTGGTTGCGTGGGCACCAGCTACTCAAACTGGTACACGTTGACTCCGGACGTTACTGGCAGCTACGTCAATGGCACATGGACGGAGGTGGCTTCGCTTCCGAGTGGCTATGATCCGCTGTTCTTCAGTTCGGCCGTCCTGCCGGATGGAAAAGTGGCGATTCAGGGAGGCGAATACAACTGCCCCGGCGGAAGTTGCGCCGATCCCTGGCAGAGCCTGGGCGCGCTTTACGATCCGGTTGCAAACACCTGGACTTCGCTGACGCCGGAAATTGCGAATTCTGACAAAGTTGACGGCGACTCTCAATCCGTCGTTCTGCCCAACGGAACGTGGATGACGGCAGCATGCTGCGCGAAATATGGCGGCTTTAGCTCGTACCCGGAATACTACTATTTCAACGAAAGCTCGTTGAACTTTACCAACGAGGCCAGCGCCTCCGACGGCGAGACCACCGAATTTGACGAATCCGGCTGGAACCTGATGCCCAACGGAGAGGTGTTGATGGTCAACGTGTATCTCGGGTCCTACAGCTCGAGCGCAAAAGGCTATGCAATATACAACCCCAGCACCAACACCTGGACCGAGTACTCGAGTACCGCAGTGCAACTGTGGGATGACGGTTGCGGGAACTCCAACAATGCCAGCTATGAGCTTGGGCCGTTGATGTTAATGCCGAACGGAACTTATTTCGCCACCGGCGCCAGCGAGTGCGAAGCTGGCAACCTCGCCACCTATAACTGGAGCACCAACACGTGGACCGCTCAAGGGACGTTCCCCAATAAAGACGCGGCCAACGATGCGCCGGGCGCGACTGAAATCAACGGCAATGCGATCGTAATGAGCAGTCCCTATTCTGGAACCTTCAATACGCCGTCGACTTTCTACGAGTGGAACGGAACCACGCTGAGCACGTTCCCCAATCCGGCTAACGCGGCGAACGACGCCTCTTACGTGGGGCACCTGCTGGTGCTGCCCACGGGCCAGATCATGTTCACGGATTTCACGACGGGTGTCGAAATCCTGACGAGTGCAGGCACCTACCAGTCGGCGTGGCAACCGACGATTACAACCGCTCCCTATACGCTGACTCCGGGGACCACTTATTCGATCTCGGGAACGCAGTTCAATGGCGTCTCGACGGGAGCCTCCTACGGCGACGATTTTCAGGACTACACGAACTATCCGCTGGTGCGAATCGTGAACAGCGCCACCGGTGATGTCTACTACGCCCGGACGCACGGTCATAGCACGATGGGCGTGGCGACCGGCTCTACAGCGGTCTCCACCAACTTCGATGTGCCGTCGAGCATGCCGAACGGACCCTGCGAATTGTATGTGGTCGCCAATGGAATTCCATCGGCAGCTTCCGCTTGCAATGTGGGAGCGACGTTACTGAGCACGACAACAAGCGTCTCGTCGAGCGCAAACCCTTCGGCGTATGGACAGACGGTAACATTTACGGCGACCGTGAGCGGAAGTTCGGGAACGCCGACAGGAACCGTGCAGTTCACAGACAATAGCATCGTCATCAGCGGATGCAGCGCAGTGGCGCTGTCGTCGGGTACGGCACAGTGTATTGCCAGTGGTTTGTCGGTTGGTTCGCAAACGATCGTGGCCACGTACTCCGGCAGCAGCAGCTACAGCGGCAGCACGGGATCGTTGTCGCAGGTTGTCAATCAAGCAAGCACAACCACAGCGGTTACATCCAGCCTGAATCCTTCGAGCTACGGACAGGCAGTGAGCTTCACGGCACATGTGACGGGATCCAGTCCAACGGGGACTGTGCAGTTCAACGTCGATGGAAGCGCATTTGGTTCGCCGGTGACGCTGAGTTCCGGGTCGGCGATATCGGGCAGCACCTCGACGTTGGCGGTGGGAACACACACGGTCACGGCGACTTACTCGGGCAATACCAATAACAGTGGCAGCACGGGCACGCTGAGCGGAGGGCAGGTTGTTCATCAGGTGAGCACGACGACAGCGGTGGCGTCGAGCCTGAATCCCTCGAGCTATGGGCAGTCGGCGAGCTTCACGGCCACAGTGACGGGCTCGAGTCCGACGGGAACCGTGCAGTTTAACGTCGATGGAAGCGCATTTGGTTCGCCGGTGACGCTGGCATCAGGATCGGCTTCATCGGGCAGCATTTCGACGCTGGCGCAGGGGACGCACACGGTGACGGCTACGTACTCCGGAGACACGAATAACGGAGGCAGCACGGGTACGTTGAGCGGCGGGCAGGTCGTGAACGCGGCTGGCGCTAGTGTGAGCGTGGCTTCCGGCCTGAATCCTTCGACCTACGGACAGTCAGTCACATTCACGGCCACGATCAGCGGAGCGAACGGGCTGGTCAAAGGCCGGAAGAACGGCGTAAAGCCAATGACTGTTACTGGCACGGTGACGTGGAGCGCGAACACCGGCTGCGGCACGACGCCGGTAACGTCGGGCAATACGGGAACGGCGAGCTGTACCACGTCGAGTCTTCCAGTGGGAGCGAGCGACACGGTTACGGCGAGCTACTCGGGCGATAGCAACCACAATGCTGGTTCGGGTTCGGTCAGCCAGACAGTCAATCAGGTCAGCTCGAGCGTGAGCGTCGTTTCCAGTCTCAATCCGTCGAGTTATGGCCAAGCGGTGAGCTTTACGGCGAGTGTGACGGGATCGAGTCCAACTGGCACTGTGCAGTTCTACGTCGACAGCGCCTTGTTCGATACAGAGACACTGGCCTCGGGTTCGGCGACGTCGGTGAGCACGTCCAGCCTCGCAGTAGGGACGCACACCGTGACGGCGACATACTCGGGTGATACGGATAACAGCGGCAGCACGGGCACGCTGAGCGGCGGGCAGGTAGTGACCGCCGCGGGCGCGGGCAGCATCACTGTCAACTCCGGCTTGAATCCGTCGACGTATGGGCAATCGGTGACGTTCACAGCCTCTATCCCAGGGCAGTATGGGCTGGTAAGGGGCCGCAAACCGAATGGCAAAAACGGCGCGAAACCGGAGACTGTAACCGGTACGGTGACCTGGAGCGTCAACACTGGCTGCGGGACGACGGCGGTAACATCGGGTACTCCTGGAACGGCGACTTGCACCACGTCGGGCCTCCCGGTGGGGGCCAGCGACACAGTAACGGCGAACTACTCGGGTGATAGCAACCACAGCAGCGGCTCGGGATCGGTGAACCAGCAGGTCAATCAGGTCGGTTCGAGCACGGCCGTTTCTTCGAGCTTGAATCCGTCAAGCTACGGGCAGGCAGTGAGCTTCACAGCAACAGTCACGGGGTCGAGTCCAACTGGCACTGTGCAGTTCTATGTCGACAGCGCCTTGTTCGATACGGAGACACTAGCCTCGGGATCGGCAACATCGGTGAACACCTCCAGCCTCGCTGCGGGGACGCACACGGTGACAGCTACGTACTCGGGTGATACGGATAACGCGGGAAGCACGGGCACGTTAAGCGGAGGCCAGGTAGTGAATGCGGCCGGCGCGAACGTGAGTGTGGCGTCCAGTTTGAATCCTTCTACGTCTGGCCAGTCGGTAACGTTTACGGCGACGATTAGCGGCGCGAACGGACTGGTCCGTGGGCGGAACGGAAAAAAGCCGATGGACGTCAGTGGAACGGTGGCGTGGAGCACGAACACGGGATGTGGAACGACGCCGGTAACGTCGGGCAATCCGGGGTCGGCGACTTGCACCACAACGAGCCTGCCAGTTGGCACGGATGCGATCACGGCCACGTACTCGGGTGACAGCAACCATGCAGGAGGGACAGGCACGCTGAGCGGCGGACAGGTTGTGAATTCGTCGACGGTGAGTACGACCACGGCGGTGAGTTCGAGCCTGAATCCATCGGGATATGGACAGGCAGTCAGCTTCACGGCGAGCGTTTCGGCGGCGTCGGGAACGCCGACCGGGACGGTACAGTTCAGCATCGACGGCAATGCGTTCGGGTCGCCGGTGACGCTGGCATCGGGCACGGCGTCGTCAGGCAGCATCTCGACGCTGGCAGTAGGCACTCACACTGCGAGCGCGGCGTATACGCCCGGCACCGGATTCCTTGCCAGCACGGGTACGTTGGCGGGAGGCCAGGTGGTGAATTCAGCTGGCGCTAATGTGAGCGTTGCTTCCGGCCTGAATCCTTCGACGTATGGTCAATCGGTCACGTTCACCGCGACGATCAGCGGAGCGAACGGACTGGTGAAGGGGCGCAAGCCGCTGGATGTCACCGGTACGGTGACATGGAGCGGCAACACAGGATGCGGCACGACCTCGGTCACGTCAGGCAATCCGGGAACGGCGACGTGCACGACATCCGGCTTGGGCGGTGGGACGGACACGATCACGGCGGCATACTCGGGCGACAGCAACCATAGCAGCGGCTCAGGCACATTGAGCGGCGGCCAGGTTGTGAACCCGGCGAGCCAGACGATCACGTTCTCGACGAACGCTCCGGCAAGCGCGGCGTACAACAGCAGCTTCACGGTTGCAGCGTCGGCGAGCTCGGGTCTGGCGGTGAGCTTCAGCAGCGGCGGATCCTGCTCGAACTCGGGCGCGACTTACACGATCACGAGCGGCTCGGGCACTTGCTCGGTGACGGCTAGCCAGGCGGGTAACTCGAATTACTCGGCTGCGCCAAATGTGACGCAGACGACGAATGCAACTCCGGCGAGCCAGACGATCGATGTAACGACGGGGGCTCCCTCAACGGCAACTAACAAGAGCAGCTTTACGGTGGTGGCAAACGCCAGTTCGGGTTTAGCGATCACGTATGGAAGTTCGGGTTCCTGCACCAACTCGGGCGCGACATACACGATCGACAAGGCGAGCGGAACTTGCACGGTGACGATGACGCAGGCGGGCAATGGCAATTACTCGGCTGCGGCAACCGTCACGGAAAAGACGACCGTAACGACAGCGGTCGCGCCGGCGGTGAGCCTCACAGGCGAGCCGGCGACGGCGACAGAGGGCGAGGCGTTCACGGTGACGGCATCGTCGAACGAGACGGGGGCAGTCAGCATTCCGGTGATTTCGACGACCACGCCAACGATTTGCTCGGTGGGCAGTGGTACCACGAGCGGGAGCAGCGTGACGGCGACCGTGACGATGCTAATCGGTACCGGGACGTGCGATCTGGAGGCTACATGGGCGGCGAATTATGTCTATTCGGCGGCCACAGCTAAAGAGCACACAACGGCGGCGAAGATTGCGCCGACGGTGAGCTTTACCGGTGCACCAGCCAGCGCGGCCAACGGAAGCAACTTCACGGTGACGGCGACATCGAACGAGGGCGGGAGCTACGCGAGTACCCCGACCATCACGGCGACGCCGGCTACGGTGTGCACCGTGGGTGCGGTTACGAGCAATGGCCCGGGCAGCTACCAGGCCACGGTGACGATGATCAAAGCCAGTGGGACGTGCACGACGAAGGCTGCGTGGACCCTGAACTCTGACTATGCGGCTGCATCTGCCACGCAGAAAACGACGGCCACGCAGTAAGACGGCGGTTGAAACGTTGCCAAACGCTGTAGAAGGGGAAGTTAAGCCAACGCGGCCCCGGGCAACCTGGGTCGCGTTTTTATTGAGCGCCGAGGGCGGGCGCCGATTTTGGCTGGAGTCGTGGTCGCGCCGCGCTCCTCCAGAAAACTGCTGACCGAGCTTGTCGTGGTTATAGACAGGATGACAACCAAACCGCGGGCGTACTTTCCGGCGAATCCGGGTTTATAATCTAGCGTTTTCATTCCCGTTCTTTTTCGGAGCCCCGCAATATGGCACAAGCCTCGATGGCAGCGAATCCCGCGCTAAAAGAAATCTACGTTCAGCTGAAGACTCGTATGGAGAAAGCGGTGGAAGATTTCCGCCGGGAAATGGCGGCCACGCGCACCGGACGCGCGAATGTCCACATGCTCGACACGGTTTCGGTCGACTACTACGGCTCGCAGATGCCACTCAGTCAGATCGCGACCATTCACGCGCCCGAGCCGCAGATGATCACGGTGCAACCCTTCGATCCCTCCGCTTTGCAGAACATGGAAAAAGCGATTCGCTCCGCCGATCTTGGGCTGAACCCGATGAACGATGGCAAACTCATCCGCGTACCCGTGCCGGCGCTGACGGAAGAGCGCCGCAAAGAAATGGTCAAGCATCTTCACAGAATTCTCGAAGAGCATCGGACGGCGATCCGCAATGTCCGGCGCGACGGCAACGAGGCGATCAAGAAAGCCGCGAAAGACAAGAAAGTGACCGAGGACGACGAGAAGCGCGCGCTCGAAGAAATTCAGAAGCTTACCGATGATGAGATTAAGAAGATGGAAGAGATGAGCAAGGCCAAGGAAAAAGAAGTATTGGAATTCAAATAGCGCGGCCGAATCGAATGGCAAATCCGATAAAGACGCCTGTGGTTGCCGCCCTGCTTTGGATCGTGTCCGTTTCCGGTCTCGCGTTTGCGCAATCACCCTCGGGGTGGCACGACGACCTCGTCGATCACTTGGCTGGAACCTGGAAGGTCGAAGGACCGGTCATGGGTCGGCCAGCCCACCATGACGTACGAGCCGAGTGGGTGCTGAACCATCAGTTTCTTCGCATTCACGAGATAACATCGTCAGACGCGCCTTCGGCGGAACACCGATACGAAGCGGACTGGTTTCTCAGCTACGATGCGGTGAGCGAGCGCTATGTTCTCCACCTGATGGACGTTTTCGGAGCACGATACTCGGAGACGCTTGGCTATGGCGTGCGTGATGGAAACGAGATCCGCTTTGTTTTCGAATACCCCGATGGCCCTTTTCGCACCACGTTTCGTTGGATCGCAGAGAAAGATTCGTGGGAGTGGGAGATGAAGCAAAAAGACAAAGACGGCAAGTGGGCCTCGTTTGCCGATCTCAAGCTCACACGCACGGCAAAACCCTGATTGCGCGGAAGCAGAATCATTTTTCACGATCTTTTCCTCCACAATAACCTTCACCGCAGCCGTCGTTTGCCTATATTGCGGCCACTGGCGCCGATCCGGATGAAACCGGCCCTATAATGCAAAGATCAAGATGAAGTCGGTCGTCCATGCCGCCTGCCCGCACGATTGCCCAGATGCCTGCGGGGTCCTGATCACCATACAGGACGGGCGAGCCACCAAAATTCAAGGCGATCCGGAGCATCCGGTGACGCGCGGATTTCTGTGCGCGAAGGTCGCGAAATATCTTGATCGTGTGTATTCGCCGGAGCGGGTGTTGTATCCGATGCGGCGCAAGCCTGGCGCACTGAAGGGTCCGCGTGGCGTGGGCGCCACTCTCCGCGAAAGCCATGCCCGCGACGCATTCGACCGCATCACGTGGGACGAAGCGCTGGACGAGATCACTCCGCGCTTCCGGAGCATCGTCGCCGAATCCGGCCCCGAGGCCATCCTTCCCTATTCCTATGGAGGCACGCTGGGCGCGCTCAATGGCGCTTCCATGGATCGCCGGTTTTTTCATCGGCTGGGCGCGTCGCAACTCGATCGCACAATCTGCTCAAGCGCCGGAGAAGAAGGGCTGAAGTCGGTCATCGGCATCAAGCTCGGCACGGAGCCCGAGCAATTCCGGTATTCGCGCTACATCGTCGCCTGGGGTGCAAACATTCACGGCAACAACGTTCATCTTTGGCCGTTCATTGAAGAAGCGCGCCGCGAAGGCGCCAAGCTTGTCGTCATCGATCCTTATCGCACGCGAACGGCAAAATGCGCCGACTGGTATTTGCCCATCAATCCCGGCACGGATGCCGCGCTCGCGCTTGGCATGATGCACGTCATCATCGGCGAGAATCTCTACGATGCCGACTACGTTGCGCGCTACACGGCGGGGTTTGAAGAGCTGAAGGCTCGTGCGCGCGAGTACACGCCCGAAAAAGTTGCCGCCTGGACTGGTATTGCCGCCGAAGATATACGCCGTCTGGCCCGCGAATACGCGACGGTTCGCCCCTCTGTGATCCGCGTCAACTATGGCATACAACGCTCCGAATATGGCGGCATGGCGATGCGCGCCGTGACCATGCCGCCGTGTCTGATTGGATCGTGGAAAGAAGTTGGCGGCGGACTGCAACTGTCGCTCAGCGGCTCGTATGGCCTGAATAAGGCCGCGCTCGAAATGCCCGAGCTGATGCAGAAATCGCTGGGGCATCCGGCGCGCATCGTCAACATGGTGCAGCTGGGAACGGCGTTGAATTCGCTGGACTCGCCACCCGTACGTGCGCTTTTCGTTTACAACTCCAATCCGGCGGCGGTTTGTCCCAATCACAATGAGGTGATTCGCGGGTTGAAGCGGCCCGATCTGTTCACCGTCGTCCATGAGCAGTTTCTTACGGACACGACGGACTATGCCGACATCGTGCTGCCTGCGACCACTTTTTTTGAGCACAAAGATCTGCAAACGGCATATGGTCACTACTACCTGCAGGTTTCGAATCGGGCAATGGAGCCGGTGGGCGAGTGCCGGTCGAATGTAGACTTGTTTCGCGCACTGGCCGAGCGCATGGGATTTGAAGACGAATGCTTCCGCGAAACGGTTGACTCCATGATCGACCACGCGCTCGATGCTCCCAACCCGTGGCTGCAAGGCATAACGCGCGAGCGCCTGGAGAACGAACACTTCATCCGCCTGAACTTTAACGCGAACAAAGCTTCCGCCTCGCCCGAAAACGGCGCGCCTTTTTTGCCTTTTGCCCACGGTAATTTTCCAACGCCCTCTGGCAAAGCCGAGTTCTACAGCGAGTCGCTGAAAAGGCTAGGCCTCGATCCGGTGGTCGCGTTTACGCCCTCGGAAGAATCGCGCCATGGAACGAACGCTGCCGGTTTCCCGCTGGAATTTCTGGCGCGCAAGCCCGACAACCATCTCAACTCCACGTTTTCGAACCTGCCAAGTGTGCGCCAGATGGAACCGTGGATCGGCGATCTCGAAATGCATCCGGCGGACGCCGGCCCGCGTGGCATTCATAACGGCGCTAGCGTTCGGGTATTTAATCGGCGAGGCGAGATCGTTCTTCAGGCCAAGGTCGATGGAGCGGTGTCTCCCGGCGTGGTGGCAGCGCGGCTTGATTGGGCGCGTTTCGGCACGGGTGGACGCAATATTAACGTGCTCACCTCAGAAAAACTTACAGACATGGGCAACGCGGCGACGTTCTATTCCGTCTGTGTTGAAGTGGAGCTTGTTCGGGCGTGATGGCCAGACGAAAGGGTTTGCATCGCACCTTGGACGGTTTCGATTCTCTACCGTATAATTACCGTTTTCCTAACGCTTGCTTATCGAGGTAGTCGCAATTCTTTGCCGTCAAGAGGATATCCCTGTGCGGGCTCAGTTCCTCGGCCAGCGCACGGGCTCGAAGAGAGGTTCGCATCGTGCACTCGTCTCTCCCGCTTATAGATCTCGGCGGCACCGTACCGCTTTTCATTGTCTCTTAAGCCTGGTTGTTCTTCTTGCCATCGCCGCGCCTGTGCTTGGGCAGGAGGATTTGATCGTGGGCATTCAGATTCACGGCAACCGCCGCATCCCTGCCGACACGGTGAAGGCGCGCATCTTCTCAAAAGTGGGCGACATTTACGACACCGCCGCGCTGGAGCGCGATTTCAACGCTCTATGGAACACGGGTTACTTCGAGGACATCCGTTTTGAGCGCGAGCAAAGCGCCAAGGGATGGATTCTCCACATTTACGTCAAGGAACGGCCGACCATTCGCGAGATCAATTACACAGGGCTCAACGCAGTTTCCACCAGCGACGTTCTCGACCGCTTCAAAGACCGCAAGGTGGGGCTGTCGGTCGAAAGCCAGTACGATCCCACTCGAATCAAGAAAGCCGAAGTTGTCCTGAAGGAACTGCTCTCCGAGCATGGACACCAGTTTGCGACCATCCGCAGTGAGGTCCGCCCCATTCCACCAGCGGCCGTTGGCATTACGTTCGTGGTGAAGGAAGGCCCCAAGGTTAAGGTCGGCAGGATTCAATTCCGTGGCAACAAGCATGTGAACGCCCGCACGCTGCGGGCGGCCATGAAGAACCTCAAGCCCATCGGCATCCCGCACTCCATCTTCCTAGAAAATATTTTTGCCAAGACCTACGACGCCACCAAGCTGGATGAGGATACCGAGCGAGTGCGCGCCGAGTTCCAGAACCGAGGCTACTTTAAGGTGCTGGTCGAGGACCCGAAGACCGAAATCCACGACACCGGCCACACGGGGATACACATTCCCCTGGTGCAAGCAGGGCCCGGCAAGGCGGTGGATATTACCATGCCCATCGACGAGGGCGGGCGCTACCGGCTGGGCACGATCACCTTCAAGAACAACAAGGCGATCACGCGCACCGCAGCATTGCGCAGTCTGTTCCCGATAAAAGACGGCGATATCTTCAGCCGCGAAAAAATCGCCAAGGGTCTGGAGAACTTGCGAAAAGCATATGGCGAGGCCGGCTACATCAACTTTACTTCCGTTCCCGACACAACCTTCGACGACGAAAAGAAGATTGTGAACCTCACTGTCGATGTCGACGAGGGCAAGCAGTTTTATGTGCGGCGCATCGAGTTCCAGGGCAACACTACCACGCGCGACAAAGTCATCCGGCGCGAAATCGTGCTGGAAGAAGGACAGATTTACAACTCGCGCCTTTGGGAGTTCAGCCTGCTGCGCCTGAACCAGCTCGGCTATTTCGAGCAGCTAAAGCCGGACGATCCCAACACCACCGACCGTCACCTCGATGAAAAGAACGCCACTGTTGACTTGACGCTCAAAGTCCACGAAAAGGGCAAGAACAGCATTGGACTGCAAGGCGGCGTGAGCGGCCTGGCCGGCGCATTTGTCGGGATCAATTACAGTACCAACAATTTCCTGGGATTGGGAGAAACGCTTTCGGTACAGGCCAGCCTGGGTTCCTATCAGCGCGACCTCGTCTTTGGATTCACCGAGCCCTATCTTTTCGATCGGCCCATCCAGGCCGGCTTTAATGTTTACACGCGCAAAACGAATTACAACCAGGCGAGACAGTATGCGATTCTGAGCGGGCAAAATACGAGTCTGCCGTCGGCGTATTCGCAGAACCTGCAGAACTATTCGCAGTCGAGCACAGGATTCACGCTCAGCCTGAGTTATCCGTTGCGGCGCTCTCTGAAGCGCTTTGGGATGAGTTACTCGTTCGACCGCTCGTCGCTGGTCGCGGTGAGTAACGCATCAAAACTGCTGTTCGACAATTTGAACTTCAGCGGCGTGACTGGTCCGAACGCGCTCAACGGCATCATCACGAGCAAGATCACTCCCAGCTTCACGATGAACACCCTCGATGCCGCGTATGCTCCGCACAAGGGAAAGAGCCTGTTCCTTGGCGCCGAGATCGCTGGCTTGGGTGGTACGGTCAATAGCTTCCGGCCGATCATTCAGTATAAGCAGTTCTTCCCGGTGCAGAAGCGGCGGAACACGGTCGGGTACAACGTTCAGAGTTCGTTTATCACCGGTTACGGAGGAGTGGTTGCGCCTCCGTTTGAGCGCGCGTATCTGGGCGGAGAAAACGATCTGCGCGGGTTCGACATCCGTACGGTCTCGCCCATCGCCTATTTGCCGAGCGTGCAGTCCGTGCAATTGCGGAATCAGGACGGGACGTTCGTTCCGGGGAACCCAAACTCCCCTGTTTTGTTGAACTCCAACGGCACGGCGTGCGTGGCGAACTGCTACAATATCCCGATTCCGTACTCGCAACTGGTCACGCCGGGCGGCGATTTCGCGCTGAACGGGAACCTCGAGTACCGTTACACGATTGCCGGGCCGGTGGCCATCGCGCCCTTCGTCGATTCCGGCACGGTCGCGATCCTGCGCAATTCGCAGTTGCAGATCAACCCGACTCAATACCAGAACCTGCTGAGCGCCAACTTTGGATGTCCGGTCTTCACCCCGGCTTTCACTTGCGAACATGCAGACACGGTCCAGGGACAAAGTCTCGGTATTTCGCAATATCTAAAACCTGTGCCGGGCACGAACTGGGTTCCGCGCATGTCGACTGGTATGGAACTACAGGTGATGTTGCCGGTCATCAATGCGCCGTTCCGTATCTACTATGCATATAATGCGCTGCGCCTGCATGGCAGCGCCACGCCTCCCATCGCGATTACCCGCGACATGTTCCCCGGGGCGCCTAAGTATTGTGTGAACCCGCAGTCTTCCACCTGCCAAAACGTGGGCGCAGGACAATACACCTATGGCCTGACGGACGACAGTCTGAGTTCCAGCTACACCCTGCTCGAACCGCGCAAGACCTTCCGATTCACGGTAGCGACCACGTTTTGAGAAGCAGTTGGCAGTGTGAATCCTCGCACTCTTCGCACCGCAGTTTTGTTGAAAGTACAGGCGCGTGTTGGCTAACGATTTGCGGACAACAAAACCGTTTCGTGAGACCCGTTTCTTAAGGGTTTTGGGTTACTGGCAACTGATAACTGGCAACTGCTACTCGATCTGCACCAGTTCATGCGCGGGTTCGGAGGGGGTGGCAGGGCGCTGAGGGGCTCGCCATGCGTCGAGGATCGACACCTGATGCACGCATGAGACCGTGCAGTGTGGAGCGCACGATTTCTCGGTGGCAAACTCACGGCGCAGGTCGCTGACCGTGTATTTCTCCAGCGGAATCCCCGGATAGCCGCGCTGCTGCGAGCAGTAGTGAACCAGGCCATCCTCGCAAATGTAGAGATAGCGCCCGCCCGCGCGGCATCGCCACTGATTCGGACGGCCCAGGGCGATGTTGTCCTGAAACGCGTTTACGCGTGTGAAGCTGCGCTTTTCGAGATTTTTCATCTCGTGGTAAACACGGCGCTCTTCGTCGTTGAGCGGCTGCAACTGGCCCGAGCCGTCGTGAATAATCCCGACCGTCGAACTGAAGCCGAGTTCGAGCGCGCGTTTCCCGATCGTCAGCGCGTCCTGCGGCTGACTCACCCCGCCGCCGACGACGGAATTGATATTGACGTGAAACTCCGCGTGCTGGGAGAGAAGTTGCAGCTTTCGGTCGAGCACCTTCAGGCTTTTCTTCGACACTTCGTCGGGATTCACATTGTCGATCGAGATCTGGAGCCACTCAAGCCCCGCGCGATTCAGCCGCTGAATCCGATCCGCGGTCAGCAAGTATCCATTGGTGATGAGGCCCGAGACGATTCTCCGCTCGCGCATGCGCTGAATAATGGCATCCAAATCGGGATGAAGCAGCGGCTCGCCACCGCTGATGGTCACGACCGAAGTTCCAAGCTCTTTCAATCTATCGACGCGCCGCAGCATCAGGTCGGTCGCGACGGGCTTGGAGAAATCGTCGAACTCGTTGCAGTAGGTGCAAGCCAGATTGCAGCGGCGGACGGGAATCAAATGCGCCAGCAGAGGATGATCAGTGGAGGCGAGCGCCTTAAGGATTTGCCACAATCCGTGGGTATTGCGCTCCAGCGCCTTGAGCCGCCGCCGTAGTTTCACGGCCGTGGACGGTTCCGTTGGTCGTATTGCCGCCGGTGGTGGCGCCTTTTGCGGTTCTGTCAACACTGATGCCATGTGCAGGATATCCAGCCTTATTCAATCACCCTGAGGTTCTAACTATCTAATTTACAACAGTGTTCGGGGCAAAAGCCGGGTTGAATGGCGATTCTGCCACTCGCGCTATCCAGGGCTTTCGACTCAGGATTGGGAGAACGCCGTGGCCACCTGCCAAAGGACGTCTTCCCTCGTGTGATCCCGTTTCTCTCAGCACGTCCAAGGAAAGCCAAACACCTGCCGATGGTTCCGTCATGGGGACTTTATTCGGCCGTGTCGTATCCCGGCATGGAAGCGGCCCCCAAGGAGACGAGATGTACCGAAGAATTGCACGGGTGGTCTTCGTGCTGATTGGGTCGGCCGGGAGCGTGCTGCAGGCACAGGAGTTCCAGATCTTCGACCGCACTGTACAAGTCCACGGCTTCGTGTCGCAAGGGTTTGTCTACACCGGCGGCAACAACTGGCTGACGATGAACACCAGATCCGGCAGCGGGGCGATGACGGACATGGGGCTTAACGTGTCGTCGCAGGTAACCGACAGCCTGCGGCTCGGCGCCCAAGTCTATGACCGCAACCTCGGAAAGCTTGGGCAGTATCATCCTTCACTGGATTGGGCGTCCGTCGACTACACATTCAAGCCCTGGCTTGGCGTTCGAGGCGGCAAGGTCAAGACCACACTCGGTCTCTATAACGATACACAGGATCTGGACTTTCTCCGCACCTTTGCCCTGCTTCCCCAAAGTGTCTATCCCATGGATCTCCGCGATACCGCCATCGCACATCTCGGCGGCGACCTCTATGGTGCCGTGCCGCTCAAACGCCAATTAGGAGCGGTATCCTATACGGCCTACGCCGGACGCCGCAGTGACAGCATTTATAGCGGCTTTGCCTACCTCCTAACCCAGTATCAGATCTATCTCCGGAGCCTAAGTGGTCTGCAGTATGGCTGCGATCTGCGCTGGGAGACTCCCCTCAAGGGTCTGTTGGTTGGGGCGTCGCGAATGAACCAGGGCATTACAGGCAAGGGCAGTTTCGTGAATGCCCTGAAGCCTTCTGCAGGCCTGCTACCCTATCGGATTTCGACAACGACCGACTGGACCAACCAGTTCTATAGCCAATTCTCGGCAGGGAAGCTGCGCCTCGACGCCGAGTATCGCCGCTACGTGAGCGACGAGTCCTACCTCCCAACCGTCGACGTTGCGGACGATGTCAGGGGTTGGTACGTGGCTGGAGTCTATCGCGTCGCCAGAAGACTACAGGTTGGCTCGTATTATTCGCGATATACCGCGACCAGCATCCTTACCGGCCCCGGTGCCGCACTCATTGGCAGCCAGCCTGACACCAGCCTTCCTCAAAATCATATTTATGACAAGGCCGTTGCCGCACGGCTCAATCTGGACCGCTATTGGAACGTGAAGCTGGAGGGCCATTTTATGGACGGGGTTGGCGTGGGTGTGTATCCGGACGGCTTCTATCCCCAAGTGAACCCAGGCGGTTTCAAACCCAACACGAATGCGTTGATTGTGAGAACCGGCTTTGCCTTTTAGGGCGAGGTGCGAAAAGTAAAGTGAGAGCCGCAATGAATAAACTACGACTTCCTCTGATTGCCACAGGCGTAGTGCTGGCATTGGGGCTGGGTGCCTGGGCGCAGAGCGTGAAAATGATTGCCAACCCCAATTTAAAATTGGACTCTATTTCGGCAAGCGAGCTTAGGAGCGTATTTCTCAAAGAAAGAAAATCCCTGGGTGGGAGCCACGTTGAGCCTGTGCTCGCACGAAGTGGTCCGGCGCACGATGCCTTCCTGCGCTTATATCTGGGCCGGACCGACGACGACTTGCAGACTTACTACCGCAGCCTGGTTTTCACTGGCCGTGGTTCCATGCCTAAGGTCCTGGAATCCGATACTGAAATCATTGCGTATGTCGCCAAGACCCGCGGAGCCATCGGATACGTCAGCCCGGAAGCCGGCAGCGACGGAGTTCGAACTCTGGCCGTGGTCAGCGACAACAGTTCTGAGCGTACCTTGATCTCCCGAGTAGAACCGGACTATCCCGAGGTGCTGCGGTCGCATTCCATCGGCGGGACGGTGCGCTTGCGCCTGACAGTCGCGCCCGCCGGAATCGTCGAGAGCGTGGAGGTTCTCGGCGGCGATGCGGCTTTGGGAGAGGCGGCTGCCGCGGCCGCAGTACAGTGGAGATACTCGCCCAAATCCTCCCAGAGCCTGATTGAGGTTCTGATTACCTTCGATCCAAGTCGTTGAACGGCGCGCCTGGTGCGAAGCAAATCCCGCTCTATCGTGGTACACGCGCGGTCTCTACAATCGCTTCGACGATTCCATCGATTGTGTCCGTTACGCGCTTGGCGGGAAGATTCAGATTGTTCGAAAGAATGGAAAAAGCGACCGTCTGGCCGCTATCGGTGGTCGCGTAACCGGAAAGCGTTTTGACCCCTCCCAGCGATCCGGTCTTGGCCAGGACGCGCTTCTCGAGGCGAGCATCTTTCAGGCGTTCGGAAAGCGATCCATCCACACCCGCAACCGGCAGGCTCGACTTGTAGGCGGCGCCCCACGGCTGCGGTGACGCGTAGCGCAACAATTGCACGATGGCATGCGGGGTGACTAGATTTTGCCGCGACAAGCCGGAGCCATCGTAAAAAACGTATTGGTCGTTCGCGATGCCTGCCTGCGTCAGAAATCCGCGCAGCACTTCCAGCCCGCCTTCGACCGTGCCGGCGGTGCCACGCTCGCGGCCCAGCAGGCGAAGCAGGATTTCCGCGTGCAGGTTTTGGCTGACCTTGTTGATGACGCGCAAGTCTTCCAGCAGCGGCTTCGAGTCATAACTTGCGAGCAGGATCGGCTGGTCGGTTTTCAGCGGACGCGCGCCGCCATCGCCTCCGTGCGAAGGCGCAATCGCGGTGGCCGTGAAAGTGGAAAGGCTGGCCAGTTCAGTGTGCCGTGTGCGTTGATGACCATAAACGACGATGCCGCGTTTTTCCAGGAGAGCGCGAAAAAGTCCAGCGGCAAACTCGGCGGGATCTTCGATGGCCAGGGCTTCATTCGTGCCGGGGTCATCGAGCGCCAAGTTGCCCCAGAGCGTCACGGTTGTGGAACCGGGTTCACGGTTCACGAAGAACTTTCGGCCCGTGCCCGCAGGGGTTGTGACGATGCGATTGTCGATCCGGTAATAGTCGGTAGCCGGCTTGAGGCTAACGAAAGCCTTTTCGCCGGCACGGTCGGCGGGCAGGATGTTCACGAACACCACGTTGTCATTGATGGTGAGCGCGGAAACTGGTGCGCCATCGGCCCACACCAAATCGTCCTGACTCCAGCCTTCACCGTAGCGCTCGAAGGCGAAGTAGGAATCGTCGGCCACGATATCGCCGTCAATGAATTTCACGCCTTTTTGCACGAGCGCGTCGGCCAGCGATTCCAGCGCCTGGATGGGATCGTCGGCGCGCTGCGTGCGCTGATCGTATGGAAGTTCGCGGCCGGAGAGATTGGGATCGCCATGGCCAACGAGCGTCAAGTCCCCATTCAACCGCCCATAGCGGTCCAGCGTTCCCGTGGTTTCGACGGTGGTGCGGAATTTGTAATCGGGACCGATCAATGCGAGCGCGGCCGCCGTGGTGAACAGTTTGGTGTTCGAAGCGGGTGTAAAGAGCTTGCCGGAATTCTGCGAGTAGATCGTTTCGCCGGTCGTCAGCGAAACCACTTCGATACCCCAGAAACCATGGGCAAGATCAGGAGAATTCAGCAGTGCCGAAATGCGCTCTGCGAGCGGCGTAGCACCCGGGCCCGACGCCGCGCCCGGCGCCGCGAAAAGCGGCGCAACGGCGAGCATCAGCATTACTACCAGACGCGCAACTGCCGGACGGCGTAACATCGCAGAGATTGTAGCATTGGAAAAACGGATCGTTTAAGAATCGCGACACTAGCAACGGCAAAGGTACAGGCGGCAACTACGGCTAACCATGCGGGCTATTTTTCAGTGGAAGATTGGCTCTCGCGTCCTTGAACTGGGCCGGCACACGCTCATCATGGGCGTTGTAAATGTGACGCCCGATTCCTTTTCGGACGGCGGCCTTCATTTCGACGCGGGCAAAGCTGTGGCTTATGCCGAGCAGTTGCTCGATGAAGGGGCAGCCATTATTGACGTCGGCGGGGAATCGACCCGGCCCGGCGCGAACGTAATGGGTGCCGGAGATCCGACGGAAGACGTTGCGCGGCAGGTTCAGGCAGCGCCGGTTTCGGAGGAAGAAGAGCGGAAACGGGTTGTCCCGGTGATCCGCGACCTGAAGAAGCGGCGTCCGCAGGCGGTCATTAGCGTCGACACATATAAGGCGAGCGTGGCCCGGGCGGCGGTGGAGGAAGGATGCGAGATTGTGAACGACATCAGCGGGTTCCGATGGGATCCGAAGATGGCGAAAACGCTCGCCGAGTTGAAGGTCGGGGCCGTGCTGATGCACACGCGCGGGCGGCCGGAGGAGTGGCGTGATCTCCCGCCTATCGGAGATCCCGTTTTGCTGGTGAAGCGCGAGTTGCGCCAGTTCGCCGAGGCGGCCACGCTGGCGGGCGTCAAGCGCGATCATCTCGTGCTCGATCCCGGTTTCGGGTTCGGCAAGAAGCTCGAGGAGAATTATCCGCTGCTCGCACATTTTGCCGAATTGCAGCAGATGGGGTTCCCGCTGCTGGCGGGAGTCTCGCGAAAGTCGTTCCTCGGACGTGCGCTGGCAAGGGACGGTAATGACGCGCCAATTGGGGAGCGCGTCTACGGGACGCTGGCTGCGGAGTCGATCCTCATTCTGAAAGGCGCGCATATTCTCCGGACGCACAATGTGAAGGTAGCCAGCGATGCGGCCCGGCTGGCAGACGCCATCGTCGCCTGCGGAGGATAACCCTTCCTTTCCTTCACGTCATCCGCAAAACACGCATCTTATGTGACAGAGAGTCGTAGTCGTTTGGCTGGGTACGTTTGGAGATGGCACGTTAGTACCCTTGTCGTTTCGGCAAAAATCCGTAAGCTGAACGCTGGCTGTTCGACCGGAGGGCCTATGGAACTCGCTTTAGTCGTGGTGGCGGTGTTGGTGGCGGGTGGCCTGATCCCGGGAGATTCGCGGATTATCTTTTACCGTTAGACTCTAGTACTAATTCTTTGCCCGCGGGTCCCTCGTCCGCATAACGTGTTTCCCTGAAAACTCAGACGAAAAAGACCGCCTTCCGGGCTGGCCGCGCGACCATCGTGAGGCGCGACAATGAGCCGCGAGCCTTCCCACAGTGGGAATTCAATCATCTTGAACCAAGAAGAAGGGGAGACCGCAGTCTCCCCGATCCAATCCAATCTTTAATTTTTGTTTATTCCTGCTGGTCGAGTTCCACATTGTCACCGGCGTAAACATCCTCGAACGAAAAAACGAGCATCGCGGCCGAGGAGGTCGGAGTGGTGCTCATGACGACCACTTCGCCGACCACGCGCTTCGGCATGTCGCCAACATGAATATTCGGGCCGTTGGTTCTTGTAAGGAAGTTAGCCTCGAACGTGGCTGGCCGCTTCTGCGTGTCTTCGGATGTTTGTGCTTTAAAGGAGAGCGAATCGACAGGATTTTGCAGCGTCGCCGTGTAGGAGCGCATCACTCGGAAGTAGTCGCCCGCCTTCACACCCTGGTTGGTGCCCACGTTCAAGTAAATCGTGGAGCCGGTGCCGAGCACTAGGTCAAAGTCTTTGGCGAGAATAATGCGCCCGGTGAGCTTTGGGTTCGGAGGGGCAAAGCGGTCATAATGGCCAGGCACATGAAACGCTATCGGCTCCCGTTCGGCGAACGGCACAGCGACATCGCCGGGGTTGATCGCATCGCAACTGAAGACGACTTCCGCAATTGCTTCATGGCTGCGCAAATCGACGATACGAACGCGTCCTACTTCCGAGTACGGGTGTCCCGCCGCGGAAAGCAACTTTCTCATGCCGGGGTAAATCTCATATTCGTTGACATCGCGCAGTTCGCGCACGATGGAGTAAAGCTGGCCGACCTGGTAGCCATGGCCGGCGAGATATACAATTTCGCCGTTCTCGAACTTGGTGTCGGTCGGGGTTTCCAGGCCGCCCGTGACATAGTTCGCGTCGGCAACGTGGGCCTTCGATATAAAGCCGGCACAGTAAATGTCGGCTGTCGTCGGCGTCTGGTAGCGCACGAAGGGCACGCCTCGGTTGGTGGGGACGATGCCGGATGCATCCGGAGTAGCCGTCATGGTTGACGTGAGCGTCGACTGGGCGCAAGCCAGGCTCGCAACCAGCAGCACTAACAATCCTGTTTTCTTCATTTTGCCTCCGACACCCATCTCTCAGCGAGTCGTGCGTTTCTTGCCCGGCTATCTCTTTAGGAAGACAGGGGTTACAGCCGAACGTAACAAGCGGCGGGGGAGGGGTCAAGGTTACGAGGGTATTAGCGGCTTGGCCGCCCAAAGTTTTTCTTGCCTTATGAGCCTGTCTTAGTTGCATCTAGGCGTGAGCCCCTGTAATATCGCGCCCAAACAATGGCTTTAGCCCTGTCGTCCACTTTCGTGCCTCGTATGCTGCCGCAGCGGCTTCCCAAAGTCTGTCTGGCCGTTAACGCCGACACGGCCGAAGACTTACTGGATACAGCGGAATCGATGGCGCAGGATAACCCCTTCATCGAGTTCCGATTGGACTACCTGAAGCAGCCGCTCACCGCGCTCCCCAAGATGCGCCGTTTCCTTGAGACCCACCAATACGTTACCGCCATAGCGACCTGCCGGCGGGCGGAACATGGCGGCCGGTACAAAGGCTCGCTCGCTTCGCAAATGGAAGTTCTGAGCAAAGCCATCGCGGCGGGCTGTCAGATGGTTGACCTGGAACTGGAGAGCGCGCTCAAAACCAAGCCGGAAGCGCTGGCACGGCTGCACAAGAGCGCGGGATTGATCGTTTCCTTTCACGACTTCCGTGCCACCCGCAACCTCGACGCGTCTCTCGAGAAGATGCTTAAGATTCCAGCGGACTTCTACAAGATCGTTACGACCGCGACATCTCTTTCCGACAACGTGACGATGATGAAATTTCTGCAGGCGCAAAGCGACAAGCATGCGCTGATCGGCCTGTGCATGGGCGAGCAAGGCGTCGCCAGCCGTGTGTTGGCCGTGCGGGCGGGAAGCGCATTCACATTTGGCGCCGTGAGCGCGCAACAGAAAACTGCGCCCGGTCAGGTCAGCGCGCGGGACTTGCGCAGCATTTATCGCATCGAGCAAGTCGACGCGGCCACACGCGTCTATGGAGTGGCGGGCGATCCCATCGAACATTCGCTTTCGCCCATCATTATGAATACCGCGTTGCGCCGCGAGAATGTGAATGGCGTCTACCTGTCGCTGCATGCCAAGACCGTCAAGGATCTGATTCAATGTGTGCGCGAGATTCCCCTGCACGGGATCAGCGTCACCATGCCTTACAAGCAGGCGATTCTCGAGTATCTCGATAACACCGATGCGCACACCTCGAAGATCGGGGCTTGCAACACGGTCGTGCGCGGGCAGGATGGCAAGCTCTACGGGTTCAATACCGATATCGCCGGAGTACTGCGGCCGCTCGAGCAGCGCCTGACCATCGAAAATGCCAAAGTTCTGGTTCTGGGAGCCGGTGGAGCGGCGCGCGCGGCGGTGTTTGGGCTCAAGGAGCGCGGCGCGGACGTCTCGATTCTCAATCGCACGGCCGCCAAAGCCCAGAAGCTGGCACGCCAAGCCAAGGCCCACGTCATCAAGCGCGCCGACCTGCGCAAGAGCACGTTCGATGTGATTATCAACGCCACGCCAGTCGGCATGGGTTCGACGCGCGATTGTCCGCTTAAGGACGAGGAGATTCAGGCCAAGGTAGTGTTCGACATGGTCTACGATCCGGTAGAGACTAGGCTGTTACAAATCGCGCGCGCGAAGGGAATCGCGGTGATTCCAGGTGTCGAGATGTTTGTTCATCAGGCGGCCCGGCAATTCGAGATTTGGACCGGCAAGCCGGCTCCCGCCCAGGATATGCTGCGCGTAGTTACGATCACGCTCCAGGATCGGGCCAAGGCCCGCGCCTCCGAGCGCAAATAGGTCCTCAAGCCAGCCCATACCCCGCTTCACCAGGATCGATGTAACTCTATGTAAATGGGAATGATGTTATCAGTATATGACCCCCGGAAATATTCGGTTTTCCAAGTTACATCTTCGCCGCGGCAAAGCCTCTCCTCTGAGAGAGGTTTGTGTGTCCGCGCAGCAGATCAGAGTTGGCTTTATAGGCTGAAGTGCCGTGCTAGCGCGGCCAAACGGCGATCACCGCGGCGCAAAATGAGACAAAAACCGGTGCGCCACCCATAACAAAGGTTGCAAATAACCCAAAACCGAAGTAATATTACTTCTAGAACGCAGACTTCGCGTTCATCTCGTCTCAAACAAACAACAAAACGTCCTCCAGTTAGGAGCAGCCCTAAGTTCGACAAAAATCTAAAGGGTGCCCAAGGCCCCGGCGCAATTCGGAGAGAATGCATGTCGTGGTACGCGTACTGCCTTACCGAACACCAGGCCCTCCCAAATGGTGTTCGAGCCCGTCGTCCCTTCGTTCTCGATGGAATTCAAGGCGTCAATGGCGCACCGGTCATGAGTTATCCAAGCGGGGAATTCGCGGTTATTGTCAGCGAATTCGACCGCGCGACCGGAAAAATTGACGAAAAAGCCGTTCTCGAGCACGCCCGCGTCGTGAGCCAGAGTTTTCGGACCGCGACTGTACTCCCCTTCCGCTTCGGAACCATTTTCGACACCGAAGACGCAATTCGCCAGGCTGTCCGGTCCAACCGCCGCACCTTCTGCGATAGCGTGGCGCGGCTGCGCGGCAAATCCGAAATGCGCATCAAGCTGACCGTGCGGGATGGTTCGATGCGTGGCAACATGGAAGAGATCGTCTTACCTGATACGGTAGGCCGCGAGTATCTGGCCAAACTCCGCGAGAAGGCGTCGCGGGAACGCGAGCGCCAAACCAAGGCGCGAGCCCTCTCGGTGCAGGTTCACAAGCTGTTTAACCCGCTCGAGGAAGAGGTTAGCTGCAAACGAGTCGATTCCGACGGCATGCTCCTCGATATCGCCCATCTGATTGACAGCAAATCCATTGAAAAATATCAGAACCGCTACAGCACAGCCGCCAAGCAGCTCAAGAACTGCCAGATGGTGGTCAGCGGCCCGTGGCCGCCCTACCACTTTCTGCCGGAAAAATTGCGGATGGTAGCGGGAAACAGCTAGAGACTAGTCAACGGTTTTGAACAAGAGCCCCCGCGTTAGCGGGGGCTCTTGCTGTTTGTGGAACTGGTTTATTGGCGAACCGCCGCGCTAGCGTTAGCGAAGCGGCTTTTAGGGGCATCGGCTTCGTTTGCGGGTCAATGGGAGACTGGCTTCGTGGCCAGCGTCTTTACACCTTCCACCAGCTCCATCTTGTTCATGTTGTGGGTGAGGTCGGCGAAACGGACGTTCTCATAATTCCGCCGCACCGCCATGATGCGATAGTCGAACGCAACGTTCGACGTGCCGCCGCCCAGTTCGCGCACCTCGAAAGATGTGGCCGTTTTATTGGTGACATACAGGCCTTTGCAGTCGCCGTTCGGCACCGGAAAGACCTTGTAGGCTACCTCGGTGTTGACGGTCTGGATGAACTCCCGATCGAGATTGACCACAGCGGCGCCATTAACAAGCTGAGCCGAACCGGCGTCCTCGAACCAGTTCACCGGCGACCCGATCGCTGGCATCGCCACAGTGTGCGCTCCGCTATCGATGGCAATGCCAGGGGTTATATTGCCGGTGCAAGTGAGGTCGCCGCTGGCGTCGAAAGAGCAGCTACCGCTGGGTCCAATCACATGCAGAGGGTTTGCGGTGCTTTCCGAGGTGATGACGACAGTGGTCCAATTGCTTGGGGAGTTATTGGTGAAGATGGCGGCATTCCCGTTATCCACCGTGCCGACGATGCCGACGGCCCGGGTTGATGGGAATCCAGCCCCGCCATCGCCCCAGACGCCAACGCCGACGATACTGTCGGCGCTGGCCAGGGCCGCCCCCGTTTTACTCTCACTCACACTCTGTCCAAAAATGGATGCTAGCAACGAACTCTGAACTTCAAGTTGGTCGGAAGAACTCGGCGACGTGGTATTGATGCCGACGTTATTCCCCGTCGGGTTGAGGACGAGCGGGCCGCCAAAGCTTTGCACCCATTTGTAGCTCGATGTGCCGTTCGTCCCCAGCACCAGGCCGTTATTTCCAGCTGGCTGGCTGGACGGCGGTGCACTCGCAGGGCCAACGATGTGCAAAGCACCGGCCGGCGTCGCGGTACCGATGCCGAGATCGCCGCTATTTGTGATGGACATGACGCGCGCGTTACCAGTGTAAAAGTCGATGCCAAACTGATTCGTTGATCCGGTCGTGCGGGCGGAGGAGATTGCCTCGCCACTGATGCTGTTGCCGAACCGAAGGCCGGGAGTCAGGGTGCCGGTGTTGGTATTGCCTGAGTCGACGGCAGCGGAGCCCGCTACGTTAACTTGGGTCGTTCCGGTTTGCGAAATGATCGAACTCTGGATGTTCTTGGTGGTGGTCCAAAGGGGGATGCGGTCTTTAACCCCACCGGTGGTGGTCACGTCAACAGCCGCTAGAGGATGGGCTGAGTCTCCGGCCGGGGTTGGCGCTGCCGCCGAAGCGGCGGCACTGGTCCCGTCTGCATTGGCCCCAGCCTGATCTGTCGGTTGCGCCTTCACAAATGCCGAGGGCGGCAATCCACCAATGGTTTCGGCATCGGCGGCTTTCAGGGCGTAGGGAACGCTGAGCAACAGTACGCGTGGCTGTTCGGTTTGTCCGGAGATTTGCACAGCCAGCCAACGTGCTTCACCCGAGGTGAACACGTCTGTAGGGAGTCCGCCCGGTTTTGTTACGCCTAACTGCACCGAGTAGCGTCCGTTGGAATCGGCCTGCACGTTTTGGGTTTCCATCCAGAGTGGCGCGCCGCCCTGCTGGTCTTTGTACAGTAGGAAGGTCATGCCGACGGTGCCGGCTAAGTTCTTGTTGTCCGCGTCTTTCGCTACGCCGGCGAACCGTACGAGCCGAGGAACGATAGTGGATGTCGCGTTTGAGGTTTGAGCCTGACTCAGGGAAGATGCGAGCAGAGCGATCAGGCAGAGAGTGGACAAGGCTAGAAACTGAAGCTGGCGTGTCATAGAGATTCCCCCTTTGTGGTGCGAAATGGATTTTTCTACCTACTGTCTTCGTAAAGCGAAAAATTCCGGGAAAAAGGCTCATTCTCTTTTTCTGCTTCTGCGACAGCCTTTGATCACGCTTAAGAGCGATTTAAACCCGAGGAATTACAGCGACGCGATGGAGTGTGCGCACCCTCCATCTTGCTAGTTGAAATTTAGGCCGGGAACGAAGACGGGAACCCCAAAACGCGGGAAACGGTAGCATTGTCCTGATGCCTTGTCAATTGACATTTTCGGACGCGGCCCGTTCGTTGCGCCTCAGAGGTTTTTGGGCGGCGGGCGCGCTAGAGTTGAGCGGGGATGCCGGTGCAAAAGGTACCAGCGGTGGTAACGAATGTGCCGTTGACCGCAAAATCGTTTTGGGCTAATCTGCGCTTACACCGGAAAGGAGGTGGTCGGATGCAAAGTTCAGATTCACATAGTTGTAGCAATACCAGACCAGGTGAGGTGGCTGAGTCTTAGGGCGGTTGCTCTAAGCGGAGTTCTCGAGGAACCCTTGGTCGGGGGAAATCGGGAACATTCCTCGCAAACAATCCGTGTGTATGGGCTGATTGATAAAGTCTGATCCGCCGGCCACAGGCTGTGTCCGGCACCGGAACCGGGGTCCCCGGCACGCGCGGTTTTCGCGTGACGGGGTGTCCGAGCGAGGGGCCACGAGAGTGACCACCTCAGTCAATCCCAAACAGTCCACCGGGCAGCCCGCAGGCTGAAAAGCTTGCGGGCTGTTCTCTTTACGGCAGCTTCCAGCTCTCAGTTGTCAGCTTTCAGTAAAACTCTAGGCGACTGGGGCCTCCGAGCACTCTCGGCTTTCGAGCAATTGCCGGCCAGCGAAAGTTGCATGCCTTTCGGAGGCATCACAGTCCCCGGTTGCGGAGATTCCGGCTGCGTGGTCAGCAGGCCGAGTGTTTCAACCCCAGACGCACGCACGGCGTCAATGACCCTGACCACGTTGGCATACGCAGTCCGAGCGTCCGCCTTGATGTAGAGCTTCTTCTCAAGCCGATTCGACAAAACGCCCTTCACCGTTTCTTCCAAGGCGCCAGGGTTAACCCGATTGACTCCGAAGTACACGCTGCCGTCCTCCGTAATGGTGACGATCGGCGCATCTTGTTCATCCGCGTCGGGCAGCGACACGGCGTAGCTCGTCGCGGGCAACTCCACGTGGATTCCTTTTTGCATCGCTGGAGTCACGCCGCTTCCAGATTGCGCGAGCGCCGAGGGTGTAATGCCAACAGCCAAGGTTACGACTAGACACACTTCGAGTAGAGAGTTCATATGTCATGCTCCTTCCGACCTGTTCAGGTGAGTTGTTAGGGTTTTGCTCCGCCGAGTGAGGCGGTTGCCAAGGTTCCGCCGAGTCCCATGGTTTCCACGGCGGACGATGGCACGATTACCATCGAACCTTTTTCCTTGATCGCTTCATAGAGCATGTTCATGGCGCGCAGATGCAGCGCCACGGGATTCTCCGCATAGGCGGCTGCGGCCTGCACGAAGCTGTTGGAAATTTCCGTTTCCGCCTGGCCGAGAATGATTCGCGCCTGCCGCTCACGTTCCGCCTGGGCTTGGCGAGACATGGCATCTTCCAGACCCTGCGGAATTCTCACGTCTCTGACTTCCACCGACTGAACCGTGATTCCCCAGGGATTGGTCTTCTCGTCGAGAATGCGTTGCAGTTCACGTCCCAGCGTCTCGCGTTCGGTGATCATCTGCGCCAGTTCATGACGGCCGATGGACTCCCGTAGCGCGGTTTGGGCGCTCAGGTTAATTGCATCAAGGAAATTCTCCACTTCGAGAATCGCCTTTTCCGCGTTCCAAACCAGCCAGAAGACGATGGCATCTACATTCACAGGAACCGTATCGCGGGTTAGCGTGGATTCGGCCGTCACGTTGGCCACACGAACGCGCTGGTCCACGAAGGCGCTGAGCGTCTCAATCACGGGGATAATGTGAAATATCCCCGGTCCGCGAAGACCAACGTAACGCCCAAGGCGCAGGAGCGCCACCTTCTCCCATTGCCGCACCACTTTGATTGCGAACAGCAGGTACAACCCCAGCAATGCGCCCACAACGATTGGCGCCGGGTGATGGATCGCCTCACTGACCAATGCTCCGGCGACAAGGCAGAACGCAAATGCGGTAACCGCTACGCCATTCATCTGTGAGAAATCGATTTTCCTAATCATGATCATCTCCTGCGAGTTGGTTCTGGAACCAATCCACGCAACTGTTCGATCAAATCCTCAACGGTAAAGCCGACTGCCCCTGCGCGAGCTACACAATCTCCCACGATCTGGGACAACTGCCGCTCGCGTTCCGCTTCTCCACCCCGTAGCTTTTGTGTGCTGATAAAGGTGCCGGTGCCCTGGTGGGTCTCTAGCAATCCGCCGAGTTCGAGCTCGCGATAAGCCCGAACCACGGTGTTGGGATTGATGGATAAGTCGACCGCGAGTTGACGCACGGTGGGCAGTCGGTCGCCGACGGCAAGCACCCCGGAAGCGATGCCACCACGTACCTGATCTATGATCTGGCGATAGACTGGTACCCCGCTGTGGAGGTCAAGACGAAAACGGAAGAGAGGCCGGCGGGCATCCATTACTCGTTCAATGTACTAATATACTAGTACATTGTCAAATGAAAAATTCACGCCGCATACACGACGAGTTGCGGTAGTCTATAGCACCGGCAACCGACCAGTCGGTGTTGATTTCTGGGTGTGGGGAACTGATCACGATGGACGACAAGCATTACCGCGCCCGTATCACCAAACGCGCCGACTTTGCGCCCGATCTTTGGATGATCCGAGTCGATCCCGGCGGCGACTTTTCGTTTGCTCCCGGTCAATATGCGACGCTCGGCATTGAACGAAACGGCCGCCGCATAGAGCGCGCGTACTCGATCGCTTCGTCTCCCTATGATAAAGAACTCGAATTTTTCTTCGAGTTGGTACTGGAGGGCAAAACCACTCCTCCTCTTTACGAACTTCATCCCGGCGACGAGGTCCTTCTCCGCAAGGTAGCAAAGGGGCTTTTTACGCTCGATCGCACGCATCCGGAGCGGATCAATCACTTTATGGTCAGCACGGTCACCGGCATTGCGCCGTTTGTCAGTTACATTCGAACTCTGTTTAAGGACTGGAAAGAAGGCCGGTTTGCCAGCGACCACAAATTATTTTTGCTCAACGGGGCCGCGCGCTCCTGGGAGTTTGGCTACTATGACGAGCTAAACAAGCTTGCTCATCAGGTCCCGTGGCTGACGTGCGTCTTCACCATAAGCCGTCCATGGGAGGATGCAGCGTGGAAGGGCGAAGTCGGCCGAGTTGACGAACTGATCCGCAAATACGCCGACCGCTGGGGATGCACGCCGGCCAACAGCATGGCGTACCTCTGCGGGCATCCGGGGATGGTCGAGCATGGAAAGGGCATCCTGAGGCGCGTGGGCTTCAAGAAAGAACAAGTCAAAGAGGAGATCTACTGGTTTCCGCCGAGGGGTACATTCTCAGATGAGGCCGCGGAAGCCGCATCGCCGTAGCCGACGGTGCGACCGTGCCACATACACTCTCGATCTTCATCGAAACCAATCGCTTCAAATACGCAGCTGCCCACCTCAAGGTGTATTAGCGGAATCAGTGCCCACGGCATCCAGGATGGCATCGTTGATCGCATAAGCCGTGCCATCCGCGCCGATGACCGTGGGCGTGTAGGCTTCGCCGATGCCGGTTGAAAGCTTGATCGTTTGCGATAAAGTGTTGTTCGTTAGATCCCAGCGATAGAGATTCCCGTCCTCGCTGTTGGCGAGAATTGACTTGTTGACAGGATCGACGGCGGCCGAGTTGATGCACCATTCTTTTACTCCGCCCGGACAGTCCGGGTCGGCCGTCGGGCCCAAGATCGTCAAGATTTCCTTCATCACATTCGTCGAGGAAATAATCGGGTCTTTCTCGGTGGCGTTGGGATCGAGAATGGCAATCCGATTTTGTCCATTTCCGGTACCAAGGCTGCAATAGTTGTTGTATTTCGTCATCAGCAGGTACTGCGATTTTCCTTTGTAGCTCGGCACCAGCGTGGCCGGAACAATCGAGGGCGTGTCATCCCAGCCAAAGCTGCCGGGAATTTTCGTCTGCGTGAGATCGCTGCTGTAGTGCAGCAACCAGCCGCGATCGTTGTGGCTCGGGTATGGATTCTCGAGCACGCCGAAGTAAACGTCACCATCGGGGCCGACGGTGGGAGTGGCTGAGCTTCCGCTATAAATCCACGCGTCCATGCCTGAAGCGGGATCGGTCAGGCGAACCTTCCCGATGAGCGCCAGCGTTGTGCTGTTCACCGCGAGCAAGTATCCCCACGTGCCGTTATCGACTGCAACGTAGAGAATGCTGCCATCCGCAGACAGCGCGGGCGCGCAACTAATGGATACCTCTGTAATGGAGGAGTCGCCGCTTAGCGCCGCTGCCGAGACCCACGTGCCCGCGCCGCTCGCGGAAATTCGAGCCAGCCCGCTTTGCAGATTTAGCGGCGTCGAGCCAAGAGCGAGAAATCCAAAGAAGAGATTCCCGTTCGCGTCCGCGCTCAGCGGAGTGTCAATCTGTACGTTCGTCTTGTAGGCGGCCGGATCGTGATTGAAATTCTTCAGCCCATAAAAATAGAGACGGCTGACGGTTCCTTTTGCTGCATCCGGATTCTGCCGCACCAGCACGCTGCCCGCTATATCCGGGACAAAGAGTTGATTGCCGGAAATGGTTGGCCCCATGCCGGGAACGAAATCGGCCTCCGGAGCTTGATACGCGGTCGATTCCATCCACAACCGCTTGCCGGTGGCGCCGCTATGCGCCTCCACGCGAAAACTGTTGGTGCCTGTCTTTACGGGAACGATCACCGTGTTGGCCGCCGTAACCAGGGGCGATCCGTAGTGGATGAAAATTTCGCCGGAAGGAGGATGCAGATCGACAGGCGCATGCCAGTGAATTGAGTTCAGAGCTTGCGATCCTACCGTGGAGAGCGCAGTGTGCTGCTCGTCGTGCGAATGAGTGAGCCAGGCTCCATTCTGCGCGTGAGCGTTCGCGGCCGGCATGAGACACGCGCCGGCAATAAAAAGTGGAAGAACAATTCGGGAACGAGCGCTGTTAATCGGATTCATAGACGTCATCCTCCAGGAGGCGCGATGGGTGCGGTAAGTCACCCACGCCGAATGTTGGCAAGAGTAGCAGGGAGATCAGTAGAAGTTGTCAAAACGATGTAAAAAAAATGTGCGAGAAAGCCGGGTCAACCGTGAGTTCTCAGTCATCCATTTCTGAGAACTGAGAACTGAGAACTGAGAACCGACCACCGACCACTGGCGCTTCCTACCCCACAGCCCCGCGAAAAAAGATTTCCGTATATTGCCGGACGATAGCCTCGCCATCGAGCGACCCGTTAGGCTGATACCACTGATAGATCCAGTTAATCATCCCAACCAGCGCGAAAGCGGCCGCTCGCGGGGTGACCGTCGATGCAGGAGTGCGCTGCCGTTGCACATCGGCGATCAGGTTCTCGACAAAGTGAACGTAGTCCTTCTTGCGCCCATTGATCTTGCGCCGAAGACCCGGAGACAAGGGATGGTTCTCATGCAGCATGACCGTAATCTCGCGGTCTTCCTCGCTCAACACGACCTCGATGTGCAGCCGTATCAGCATGCGCAGGCGCTCTTCCGCGCCCTGCATCCGGCGCACCACGTTGATCACGCGCTCCTCTGTGATGTCCATGGCATGCGACATGATGTTGAAGAGGATTTCGTCTTTCGATTGGAAATGATGATAGAGACCGCCCTTGGAGAGCTTGAGCGCGGCGGCAACATCGTTCATTGATGTCGCGTCATAGCCGCGCTGTTGAAACAGGCGGGCCGCCGTGCGCAGGATTTCCTGCCGGGGTTCGATAAACGCTTCACGTATCACCCACAGATGGTATCGCGGAATGCGGCTTCCGCACCAACCGGACGGTCCAGGCGATGTCCCAATTTACTTTCACCATGGAGACGCGGAGGCACACATAACCGGTTGCACAAACCCAGCAGCTAGTTTGCATTCAGCGCAAAGTGCTGCACGATCTGCCACTCGCCCTTAATCTTCTCCATCACAATCAGGTACTGTCCCAGATGAATGACGGAGCCGACATGCCTTCTCGTTCGCCCTGTCCCGTAGGCGAGTGTTCCGGAACTTCTTTCGACACTCGGCTCGATTTCCAGCTTGCTCCCTTGATCCAGCCCCGACTTGACCCACTTCCGAATCTCGTCCCGTCCTCTAAACGTGCCGCCGTCGCTCACCAGTGTGGCGTCTTCGGCGTACAGTGCTACGACTGCATTCACGTCATTCGCATTGTAGGCGTTAAGGAATTCCAGCCTCACCTGCGCTCCCGGTTCTGGGTCGGGAAACGCAGTTGTCCTCGACTGCTGAGCCCACATCGTGAGGCTGAATATCAACAATAGTGCTGCCGCCAGGTTTCTCATCTACTTCTCCAGTGCTGCTCAGTGCGGCCGGGCTCCACTCAAATCTCAGGATTGGTTTGCCGCGGAGCGTTTCCTTTTCCTAGATGCTGCGCTGCGGCTGCCGTCAATCGTGGTCACTTTCGCGCCCGCACTTGCAACTGGTCTGCCGCTTCCAAGTCTTAGGATGGGCCGGCTGAGTTCTCGCGTCTCGCCCGGCAGCAATCTCTGTACCTGCGCATTCATCGAAACTTCGACTGCGGGCGAAGGTCGCAACTCGCGGCGGAAGCCGCTAACAATCATGGTGGAGTGTGCCGCGGTCATCTGCGGCGCTTCAAAGTGGACTCGCTGAAGCGCGTCTTTGAGCATTTCTCTCGACGCAGCCTGCGTTTCGCTGTGCAGCCTGCGTACTCGCGCGACGGCGCGATCGACCACTGCTGCGATCTCCGCACCGCGGTCGGATGATCGTCCTTCCTGCAAACGGCGCTTGGCTTTGTCAGCGGAGAACCATGTGCGCTTCCGCTTCGACTCGTGTGGCTTGCCCAGCCGGCGCACTTCGCAGAGATAAGCGAGAACGACAATACCTTCCGATTTCGCTCGTGGACGCCGCACATAGCGCGCGAACGACGCGGTTTCGATTCGTCCATGCACGCCCGCTTCCTCGAACGCCTCCAGCGCGGCCGACTGCGCATACGTCAATCCCGGTTCGATCCCGCCCTTGGGAAATGTCCAGCGGCCGTCGCGCGTGCGCACCAGAAGGAATTCCACTCCGCATTCGCTCACTCGGTAGCACACTGCTGCCGCTTGCTCGCGTCCACGTAAGCGCCGAAGCTGCGCGGGAGAAACATAATCCAGCACGACCTGCGATCCAATTGCCGAAGCCATGGCCATGTGTTCTTCTCGCATTTAGAGTGCGCGATGAGGGCCTGTACTGGCTAGAGCACAGCTTGGTTCCTGCTGCATTGGTTAATGAACTTGAGTAAAGATAACGGATTGGAAGATCAGCAAAAGGACTCGCTTTGGGGAAGGGCACGAGTTCCACTCGTGCCGTAACCGCCGCCAAATTAAAGGCGGCTTCCAGCCGCTGGGGGAATGCCAAACGCGAAAAACATGGTTTCGGCAAACTGCAAAGCCGGACAGAAAATAAACTCATCCATCGCAGCAGTGAAAGCGCTGCGCCTCACACCCGCATACGGCCGAGTCTTCCAGCAGCTTAATAAGCGCATCCTTCATCCACAAGGGAATCCCTTTACGTACTTGTGTCGCGTGCCGGCATTTGGAGAAAGTATGGTCATCTCATTCGCCGGGTCTTGGCTGCCATGCCCGGCGCGGGACGGTATCGTTGGACAATCCATTTTGCCTTCGCTGCAACCGGGAACTTGAAGCGGGAGAAAAATCCGTAGCCGTGTTCGTGTTTGCCCAGACCACGGGGGTTCGTCCCCGGCAGAAATCGTCGGCGCGTCGAATCTGTTTTTGCCCGCAGTGCGCGGTGTCGCTCGCCATGGGGCCTGCTCCCGAAGGAGCGCTCAATCTAGCAGCCTGGCAAATGATGCGCGACCTGGTCGGCGCGCAACCCCACCTCACCGAAGCCGCCTGGGAAACACTGCATGAAAACTCCGAAGCGCTGCTCCCCGCAACGGGGACCGATGGCCCAGCGGCGATCACCCGCGCGAGCGCAGGAAACTATCTGGAATTTTGAGCGCATTGCCGCCCCGCGCCGCTACTAAGGAGGCTAATAAGTGCATTAGTGATTTATCGCCGACTATCCCGAACACTACGAGATATACAGGTTTGACAGTCCCAATTGTCGAGGTCTAGGATTCGAGCAAAAGCAAGTCGGGCTGGTGAATTATGATCCGATGTCTTGCCGCGTTCTCCTCGCTCGCCATTGTTTCCACGTCTTTAGCCTTCGGCCAAAACTCTGACTCAATCTCAGTTGCCCGCAGCCCGAACGTCCCGCCGCCAAGCGCCACCGCTGCGCCCGGATGCTCGCCCGACCGTCGCACCAATCCGAACGGCGGGGTGCTGATCTCCGGTGTCGTCTTCGACGGCATCACAACTATCGGCTCAATGGAGCTCTCAACAATTGAGAGCCAAGTCAGGGGCGCCTGTTTCGATGAGCAGAGTGACATCATTGCACAGGTGATTCAAAGTGCATTCTCCGAACAGGGGTTTGCGCAGGCCGACGTCGAGAATGTAACTCTGGAATCGAGCGATTCACTCGCCGTACCCAAACCAGTTACGCTGAAAGCAGAGATCACTGAAGGCCCGCGATCTCGCTTTGGCGCGATCCAATTCACGGGTAATCACGCGTTTAGTGACGCCAAGCTCCGTGCCGCGTTTATCGTTAAGAGAGGCGACCTCTATCAACGATCAAAAATCGCAGGCTCTTTGAACGGAATCAGAAAACTCTATGGACCGAAAGGGTATCAGGATTTGGCTGTCGTACCGGACGTTATGTTCTCGTCTACGGGCACTGTCGATCTCAGGATAACGATCTCCGAAGGTCCGCAATACCATATGGGCGAACTAAAGATTTATGCGAAGAAGGAGATATCAGATCGTCTGGCTAGCGAATGGAATTTGCGGGCAGGGACGGTCTTTGATGGGAATTATCCCCAAACCTTTCTCGATAAGAGCCACTCGCTGCCTCGTGACTTCAACCGGCAAGATATGGTTCTCGTACGCAATTGTCCCGCGGCATCGATGGCCGTCTTGTTAATCGTCGATCAGACCGACCCCGGCCTCCAATCACCGCCGAAAGAAGTCCGCTGCAAGAAACCGGATGATAGCGAGTAGATAGGGCCACGTCCGCTCTCCGGACTTTTATTGTGTCAGCCGATTTAAGTAGCGGGATGAGGTCTACCGGCTTTTTCGCATCCCCCGTTTGACCCTTCTTTTCTTAGCCATTTAAGATCAAAGATTAACCCCTCCACCAAGGACACATGCCTCACGAATTGCCGAAAGCTTACGAACCGGGCGCGATTGAAACGCGCTGGGCCGAATACTGGGTCAAGGAAAAACTCTTTCACGTGGAGACGCCTGCCCCTGGCGAGACTCGGCCGGTCTTTACTTTGCTACTGCCTCCGCCGAATGTGACTGGCCGGCTGCACATGGGCCACATGCTCAACCAGACGCAGATGGACATCCTTGTCCGCTGGCATCGCATGCGCGGATTCCTCACGCTGTGGCTGCCCGGCACCGACCATGCCGGCATCGCGACGCAGATGATGGTCGAGCGGCAACTGGCAAAAGAAGGCAAGAAGCGCCGCGACATGGGTCGCGAGAAATTTGTGGAGCGCGTCTGGGAATGGAAGCGCGAATATGGCGGCGCGATTCTCGACCAGATGAAACGGCTGGGCGCGTCGGTAGATTGGGGACGCGAATACTTCACCATGGACGACAACCTTTCGCACGCCGTGCGCGAGGTGTTCGTCCGGCTGTATGAGCAGGGACTGATTTATCGCGGTAAGTACATCGTGAACTGGTGCCCGCGCTGCGAGACTGCGATCTCTGATCTCGAAGTGAAGCACGAAGAAGTGCCGGGGAAGCTGTGGGAGATTCGGTACCCAGTGATCGAAGAGGGCGCCGCTGGACGGGCGAGTCGTCCGTCCCTACATGAGCCGGAGTTCATCACCGTCGCAACCACGCGGCCGGAAACCATGCTCGGCGATACTGCCGTTGCGGTGAATGCCGCCGACGAGCGCTACACGCATCTGCACGGGAAGAAAGTTCTGCTGCCGCTGATGAACCGTGAGATCCCGATCATTCTCGATGAAATTGCCAAGCCCGAGTTCGGCACGGGCGCGGTGAAGATTACGCCCGCGCATGATGCGAATGATTTCGAGGCGGGTAAGCGCCACAATCTGCCGCAGATCGATGTGATGGACCTGCACGCGCGCATGAACGAAAACGCCGGCCCGTATAAGGGACTCGACCGTTACAAGGCGCGCGAGGCCGTGCTCGCGGATTTGAAAGAGCAGGGATTCCTGGCCGCCGAGAAAGATTACAAGCTGCCGCTCGGCACCTGCGACCGCTGCGGAACCGCTGTCGAGCCGCGGCTTTCCGAGCAGTGGTTCGTGAAGATTGCGCCGCTGGCCGAACGTGCCATTGAGGTTGTCGAGAAGGGATACATCCGGTTTCAGCCTGAAAATTATGGCCAGATTTATTTGAATTGGATGCGGAACATCCACGACTGGACAATCTCCCGGCAACTCTGGTGGGGACACCGGATTCCGGTGTGGTATTGCCGTCACGATGGCTGTAAGGAAGTGGTAGTCGCGCGCGAGACTCCGCAGTCGTGCCCGAAGTGCGGCGATGCAAAGCTCGAGCAGGATACGGACGTGCTCGATACGTGGTTCTCATCTGGCCTATTGCCCTTCACGACGCTGGGCTGGCCGGAAGCGACCCGCGACCTGGAAGTTTTTTATCCCAATTCGCTGATGATCACCGGGTTCGACATTCTGTTCTTCTGGGTCGCGCGCATGATCATGCTCGGGTGCTGGTTCATGATGCCGCCCGAGCGCCCCGGCAGCACGTCGGGCGCGAGCGGCCCGGCCAACGAAGACGCGCTACGCAACAGCGTTCCCTTCCGTGAGGTTTACATTCACGCTCTGGTGCGCGATGCCGACCGCCAGAAGATGTCGAAGACCAAGGGCAACGTACTCGATCCAATTCACGTGATTGGAGAGTATGGTACCGACGCCACGCGGTTCACGCTGGCGGCGATGGCCGCTCCGGGCACCGACATTGCGTTCAACGAGAGCCGCACGGATGGCTATCGCGCCTTCGCCAACAAGATTTGGAACGCCGCCAGATTCATGTTCATGAATGTGGACCGGGTCGCGCCCGAGTTGCGGCCCATGAGTACGGGTACGGGCGACTCGCGCGCACACTCTGTAGGCATCGCGGGCTTTACCGCGCAAACCCTCGAAGACCGCTGGATACTTTCGCGCTTCAATCGGGCAACTCAGGACGTGAACGAGTCGCTTGCAACCTACCGCTTCCACGAAGCGGCAAATCGTATCTACGATTTCTTCTGGGGTGAATTTTGCGACTGGTACATTGAGCTGATCAAGCCGCGGCTGATGGAGAGCGCCGATCCCGCAACGGCTCGGGCGGCGTGCGCGAATCTTGTCAATTTATTTGACGGCGCGCTGCGCCTGCTGCACCCTGTGATGCCGTTCATCACCGAAGAAATCTGGCATGCGATGTATGCGGGCGCGCCTCCCCTGAAATCGATTGCGCTTGCGGCCTATCCGCAGGCCGATGATGTGCAGAACGATTTGGCAACGGAGACGCAGATGGCCGTGCTTCAGGATTTGATTGCCAGCGTGCGCAATCTGCGGGCGGAACTCAAAGTCGAGCCCAAGGTAAAGGTCCCGATCGAAGTGTTTGCACCGGAAGCTGACATCCGGCATTTGATCGAAGAGAACCGCAGTGCCGTCGAGCGTCTGGGCAACGTCGAGTCGGTCAAGTTTGTCGAATCGTCGCTCGCGAAAGTAGCCGGAGCGCGGAGCACTGCGCGCTTCGATGTCCACGTGGTATACGAGAAGAAGATTGACGTGGCGGCGGAGTGCGAGCGCCTGAAAAAGGAGCTGGAGAAGATGGAGAAGGAAATCGCCAACGGACAGCGGCAACTGGCAAACGAACAATTCCTGGCGAAGGCTCCGGCGAAAGTGGTAGAAGGGCTGAAGGCGCGGGCGGAAGAGCTGAAGGTGCTGCGAGAAAAAGCCGTTGCGCAAATGAAGGAAATCAGTGGCTAGTGGGCAGTGGTCTGTGGGCAGGAAAGGCAACAATGTTCCTGCCATCGACCTATCCCTCCTGGCCACTCATCACTGCTATCTATGGACTGGAATTCACGACGTATTACCGCGATCATCGAGAACGCGCTGAACGAAGACCGCGCCACGAGCGATGCCACCAGCTACGCGTGCATCGATCCCAATCAGCGGGCATCGGCCACGATTATCGCCAGGCAGGAGTGCATTCTGGCTGGTCTGGGCTGCATTCCGCGCATCCTGGACGCATACGCGGCCCTCGATGGAGCCGTCACTTCGCACTATGAGGTGACCAGCCATCCGTCGATTTTCGACGGCGTCCGCGTGCATAATGGCCAGCAGATCGCGGTAATTCAGCACAACGCGCGCGTGATTCTATCGTGCGAGCGCGTCATCCTTAATTTTCTGCAACGCATGGCGGGAATCGCGACCGCCACGCGCAAGTTCGTCGATGCGGTCAGTGGAATGCATGCGCGCATTCTCGACACGCGAAAAACCGCGCCCGGCCTGCGTTTGATCGATAAATACGCGGTGCGCTGCGGTGGCGGCCAGAATCACCGGCTCGACCTGTCCGATGGTGTTCTGATCAAACACAATCACATTACGCTGGCCGGAGGAGTTCTCCCCGCTCTCGAGCGTGCGCTGCGCAACCGGCGCGGCCGTCAGCCGGTGGAGATTGAAGTGCGCTCGCTAGGCGATTTGCAGCCGGCGCTCGATGACGGCGCTGAGGCGATCCTGCTCGACCACATTAGCGTCGACGACGTGCGCAAAGCAGTTGAAATCTGCGCGGGCCACTCGCGCCGCATTCCGCTTGAATGTGCTGGAGGCATCACGCTCCAGAACGTGCGCGCCTACGCGGAAACGGGAGTGGATTTTATTTCCGTTGGCGTTCTTACATCGTCATTCGAGTCGGTGGATTTGAGCATGCGAGTGATGCCGGGATAGTCGTCAGTCCTTGGTCGGTAGTCGTTCGGGGTGCGTTTGGTAATGCCAGCTTTTTTAATTTCCAAAGATTCTCGTTTGTTGCGCGTACTCAGCTCGGAAGGCTTCCCCGACGACTGACGACCAACGACTAGCGACCCCGCTATAATTCCCCTCATCGCCACTTCCACAAAAACCCGCCGCGCGCCGTCCATGCACAAAGCCACCGATGTGCGCCTGGGGCGCATCGTGCGCCTGTTGATGGACCACGCTACCGTAGTAGTCAGCGGCACCAAGATCGCCGAGGAAATCGGCACGAGCCGGTCTGAGGTGTGGCGGCTGGTTCAGCAGTTGCGCGAACTGGGCGTGGATGTCGCCGGCCATCCCGCGACCGGCTACCAGTTACGCGCTGTGCCCGACCTCCTGCTGCCGGAAATGATTGCGCCGCTGGTGAAGAGAACAATCTTTGCCGCAGATCATACCCGGCACATACACCATTACTACAAAATCGGATCCACGAATTCCGAGGCGATGAATGCCGCTGCCGACGGCGCTCCCGAGGGCAGTGTGTTTCTGGCTGAAGAGCAGTTGACAGGCCGCGGCCGCGGTGCGCACTCGTGGCATTCGGCACGGTCGGCGGGAATTTATTGTTCGGTCATTCTGCGTCCTGCAATTCCTCCCTCGGACGCGTTGCTGCTTTCGCTGGCTGCGGGTTTGGCCGTGCGCGCCGCCGTTCTTGAGGTTGCGCAACTGGCGGTCGATCTGAAGTGGCCGAACGATTTGCTCATTGGAGGCAAGAAATTCTGCGGCATTCTTACCGAGATGAACGCCGAAGCCACTCGCGTGCGCTACCTGGTCGTTGGCGTCGGAATCAATGTAAATCAGACAAAGTTTCCGGGGGAGTTGCGCCCGATTGCGACTTCGCTGCGCCTCGAAACGGGCACGGAGTGGTCACGGGTCGAGGTCAGCGCGGCTTTGTTAAAATCGCTCGACCGCGAATATCACGCAGTCCTCAGCGAAGGAGCGGCGGCGCGCGCTTCGGTTCTGAAACGGTTTGAAGAGAATTCGTCGTCGGTGCGCGGACGGCAAGTGCGCATCGAAGAAAACGGCGGCATCGAAGGCGTGACCGAAGGGTTGGACGCGCGCGGTTTCCTGCAAGTGCGGACAGCAGAAGGTCTACGCACAGTGCTGAGCGGAACAGTAAAGCTGATTTCGTGATCGGGCAAGTTTGTAATTTGTGAATGTCAATCCGCGGGCCGGCATCTCGGAGTGAAATTGCCAAATTACAAAATTACTCGATTACAGAATTCTTTCTATGCTTCTAGTCATCGATGTCGGCAACACCAACACGGTCCTCGGCGTTTTCGCGCGCGATGCGCACACGCACCCCGGTGACGACGTCACGTCGGAGCCCTCGCACTATAAGCGTCTGGCGGCGCACTGGCGAGTCGGTTCGCACCTCACCCGCACGGTCGACGAATACGGAATCATTTTCCGCAACCTGTTTGCCATCGATCATCTCGACGTCTCCGCTGTCCATGGAATCGCCGTGTCGTCGGTCGTGCCGCCGCTCGATCCGGTGTTGCGGCAGGTTTGCGAGCGTTACTTCAATCTCAAGCCGCTCGTGATCGAGCCGGGCGTCAAGACCGGCATGCCCGTGCTCTACGACAATCCCTCCGAGGTGGGAGCTGACCGCATTGTGAACGCCGTCGCTGCGTTTGATAAACATGGCGGCCCGTGCGTGATCGTGGACTTCGGCACAGCCACCACTTTTGACTGCATCTCGAAAAAAGGCGAGTACATGGGCGGAGTTATCTGTCCCGGCATCGGCATTTCCGCCGACGCGCTTTTTCAGCGCACCGCGCGTCTGCCCCGCGTGGAGGTCCGCAAGCCCACGCGCGTGATCGGCACGACGACTGTGTCGAGTCTGCAGTCGGGGCTTTACTACGGCTATCTTGGCCTGGTCGATGGCATTCTAGAGCGACTGGTCGACGAACTCGGCCCGGAAACGCACGTGATCGCGACCGGCGGTTTGGGCGCGCTGATTGGCACGGCATCGCACTTCATTAAAGAGGTAGACGAATTCCTGACCCTCGAAGGCCTACGCATAATTTGGGAGCGAAACCAGCCCTTTCGCAAGGAAGCGGGCGGCCACGCAGGTGCCAAAACAACAAAGCCAGTCGCCGCCGATCCCAATAAGAAGCCCTGGCCCGCAGAGAAAAATTCAAAAGAGAGATAACAGCAAATAGCCGGTATCTGACACCCGATAACTTCTAGAATGTAAAAGCGGGCGCGTGTGATTCAAGCTCGAAGCTCGTGGTTCGTAGCTTCTGTTGTGGAAAACTACTTCAACTACTTCACCGAAATCGAAGAGCACTACCAGCGGCGGAGGGGCACCACTCTGCTGCTTTCCACGCTCGACTGGGCGCTGATTGAGACTTGGCAAAACGCCGGTATTCCACTGGAGGTGGTGCTGCGCGGTATCGACGAAGCGTTCGACAAGTACGATCAGAAGCCGACAAAGACCAAGAAGGTGAACAGCCTCGCATATTGCTCGCAAGCTGTGCTCGCTGCCGCCGAGGACGCCGCTGCCGGCATTACAGCCGATAAGTCGGGCGCAGCGCCGGGCTTTGAGCCGGCGCAGATTGCGGCCTTTCTGCGCGAGAATGCCGACCGTCTGGAAGAAGCGAAACTACCCACGCTCGCTGGGATGTCGGCCGCACCCCTGGCGCGCGAAACGGCCTCTGCATTGCGCGAACTGGCTGAAGCAATCGAAGCCAGCGAAAAACTGCCCAGGCTCGAAGATCTGGAACGGCGTCTCACCGTCCTCGAAGAAAAGCTATTTGCGGTATTGATGGCAGCCACTCCCGACGACGATCTGGTAGATGTTCGCGCCCAGGCCGACCGCGAGATCGCTCCCTATCGCCCGAATATGACAACGCCGCAGGTGGAGCAACTACACAAACAGTATGTGCGCAAGCGCCTGCTCGAGCGCAGCGGCGTGCCGCGATTGAGCTTGTTTTATATGCACTAAACGCCGACTCATTGTTTCCGAACGATCAACCATTCCCTGCGAATTGCCGGCTACAGGCTTAGAAGGCAGCCGCCAATCTCCTCAATAATGAGCGGCAAAGGAAGAAGCGTCTCTCCAGGAATACTTGTCTCCGCGGCCGGTGAAGGTCGCAAGCAGCGTGTAGCCCATACATAACCTATGAGTGTGCACCGTTTTGCCGCCACTTTCATGCTATTGCATAATTGTCTACTAAACTAATAGACTATCAAGTGATGCAGCGATCGCATTGTGAAAACTTATCCAAAGAACAGGAAGTCAATTTGGCTGGGGTCTCCGGAGAACTTAGAGGATCAAATCGCAGTACGCCCCGAAGATATTCGCCGGTTTTTGTGATTGGCTGTCACAGGTCGGGCACCGCTCTTTTTTACGATAGTCTGCTCTCCGCTGGCGGGTTTCCGCTTTACCACACTGCTCCCTTTGTGCATTCGACTCTGCTGCCGCTGTCTGGGGACCTATCGGAACCTGAGAATCGCGAGAAACTACTGCAAATATGGCTGCGGAGCAAGGCCTTCCGCCGAACCGGCCTTGGCGCGAATGATCTTCGGTCCCAGATCCTTCAGGAGTGCAAGAGTGGCGGCGATTTTTTGCGAATCACCATGGGGGAAATGGCCCGCCGTGCCGGCGTCCAACGCTGGGCCGACTACGATCCCGACAACATCATGTATATGGCCACGATCAAGCGCGAGGTTCCCGACGCTCTGTTTGTGCACGTCGTTCGCGACGGCCGGGATGTCGCGCTGTCGATGAAGAAACAGCACGAAGCTGATCGTCTTTGGTGGGCGCAAGAGCGGGCCCTGTACGCGTGGGCACTGCTTTGGCAATGGACCGTCCAGAAAGGAAGGCTTGGAGGAAAGAGCTTTCCCGCCGATTACCTGGAAGTGTGCTACGAAGATCTGGTCCGTGATCCCGCGACAACTCTGCGCACGGTGGGAGAATTTCTGGATCACGACCTGGACTATGGCCGCATTCAAAAGAGCGCCATCGGGCGGGTTTCTTCTCCCAATACGGTTTGGAAAAACGAGTCCAGTCCGGAGAGCTTCAGCTCAATCGACCGCTGGAAAAGCAAACTTCCGCAAGCGGAGATTGCCGCGCTTGAGGCATTGATCGGAGACTGTCTGAAAGAATTCGGCTATTTGCTGACAACCGAGCGCCGGGCTTCGGCTCCGCTCGATACCAGGCTTAGTCTGATGAGCATCACTTACCCATGGTATTTCGACGCCAAACTATTTTTGAAGGACAAGACCATTATCGGACGGCTCGTCAATGACGAGAGGTTGGAACTGATCGATCCTGTCTGAGATTTGTTGATGTATTTCTGACGCGAGCACAGGGGGACAGCGTGATCGAAAATCGCGCAATGGTGGCCAGACTTGCACAGCCGATTCGAGCATGTGAAGCGCTCACGGCGGAACCTTGGCGCGGGGAGGTTATGCAAGCGATTGAAGTCAATAGAACGACTCGAGGTGATGGGCCTTTGACGATCCCGCAAGTAGTTGCACCCCCGATTAAGACAAAGGTCATTTGCACCCTTGGCCCGCGCTCGCTTAAGGTCAAGACTATCCGGGGTCTTCAGGCGCTTGGCGTGAGCTTGTTTCGCATCAACCTCTCCCACACGCCGATTGAGAAGGTCGGTCCGGCAATCGCCTTCCTGCAGCAACACTCGAATGTGCCCGTATGTCTGGACAGCGAAGGGGCACAGATCAGGACCGGCATGTTCAAAACCGCGCCCACGAATCTGAGAAAGAACAGCCTCATCCAGATTCACCGCAATCCAATTTACGGCGACGCGCAGAAATTAAGTTTTACGCCTTCCGCCACGATCGATTTGCTGGAACTCGGCGACCTGATCACCATCGACTTTCATGCTGTCGTGGCCGAGGTCATGGAGATCGAAAGCGATAGAGCGGTACTGCGTGTCCAAAAAGCCGGCCGTGTTGGAAATAACAAAGCGTGTAACGTGCATCGCCACGTCGAGTTGCCCGCCATCACACCGAAGGACCGCAAGGCCATCGAGATTGCGCGGCAGATGGGAGTCGATCATTACGCTCTATCTTTTGCCAACCGGCCGGAGGACGTTCGGGAGATGCGGGAGTTAATCGGTGCAGATGCAACCCTGATTTCGAAGATTGAATCGCGCAGCGGTATCGCTCATCTGGACGAGATCGCCCGCCTCTCCGACGCTATTTTGATCGATCGCGGCGACCTGTCCCGCCAAGTGCCCATGCAACAAATACCCGCGCGCCAGAAGGACATCATCCGGCGCGTAAAGGCCCTCGGCCGTCCGGTCTACGTCGCCACCAACCTGGTCGAATCAATGGTCCATTCGTCAGTGCCGACCCTGGCGGAAATCAATGATATCTACAACACGCTGGAGGATGGCGTCGACGGCCTCGTTCTGGCTGCCGAAACCGCTGTGGGTAAGTTTCCCGTCCAATGCGTCGAAATGGTGGTCAGCGTTATTGCCGAATTCGAGCACGGCTAGAGGGGCGCATGAGGCCGATCATCCATATTGCTTCCGCGACGTAACGTAAAATAGAAAGATCGTAATTCAGTTGGGGAATGGTTTCTTGCCTCTTCGCCTTTCCATCGAAAAACTGATCTACGGCGGCGACGGCCTTGCGCGTACTCCGCCCGGCCCCGATGGCCGCAGCATGGCGGTGTTCGTGCCGTTTGCATTGCCGGGCGAACAGATTGAAGCCGACATCCGGCAAGGGAAGCCGGGTTTCGCGCGCGCAATTGCCACTCAAATAACCGAACCATCGCCGGAGCGCATTGCTCCTCTCTGCCCTTATTTCCAGCACTGTGGAGGCTGCCACTACCAGCACATTCCCTACGAGCGGCAGCTTCAATTCAAAGTGCAGATCCTGCGCGAGACTTTCGAGCGTATCGGGAAAATTGCGCTGCCCAGCGAAATTCGCGTCCATCCTTCGCCGCCGTGGAATTACCGCAATCGCACGCGGCTGCAAGTGCGGACGCTTCCGGGTTTCGCGCTCGGCTACTACAAGTTCGGCTCACGGGAGTTTCTTCCGGTGGTCGAATGTCCCATCAGTTCGCCGCTCATCAATCGTGCGGTCGCGCGGCTGACCGAGCTTGAAGGATTAAATTGTCCGGCGGCAATTGAAGAGCTGGAGCTATTCGCCGATGCAGGGGACGAACACTTGCTCGGCTGGTCCTTCTGCGAGCACGGCGCGATCGAGAAAGATCTTATCGCCTGGGCAGAGGCCGTTCAGCGCGAATTCCCCGATCTGGTTGGCTTGCATTTTTTTACTTCGCGGCGCCGCTTGGAGGACGAAGCACCACCAATGTTGAAGGCGCTAGCGGGCGTTGGCGCAAAAGCAATTCGATATCGAACCGGAAGCGCCGAGTATCAAGTGAGTCCAGGCTCGTTCTTCCAGGTCAATCGCCACTTAGTGGATGAACTCGTTTCGGTTGTTACCGCCAATATAAATGGAGAGACAGCGCTCGACTTATACGCGGGAGTAGGATTGTTCTCAATACCACTTTCACGCAGTATTCATCACATTTTTGCTGTAGAGTCGTCACAGACTTCTTTCGAGGATCTAAGGCAGAATGTACCTGCGAGTGTGAAAGCGGTTGGCACGCTCGCCGAAGATTATCTGAGAAGCCGGCATGTACGAAGACGTCCGGAACTGGTCGTCTTGGATCCTCCACGCACAGGCGCTGGCAAAGCGGTGACGCGCTCTTTGATAGAACTCGGCGTGCAGCGCATCCGTTATGTTTCGTGCGATCCAGCCACGCTGGCCAGGGATCTCGCCCCCCTACTGACGGCTGGTTATCGCATCGAGGAGGCGCACCTGTTCGATTTGTTTCCTCAAACGTTTCATATCGAATCGGTGATCCTGCTAGCGCGCTGACCGCTTTCATGCTGCGAGGGTTTCTCCTGGAAGGGTGGGTAGCCGGAGTTCCGACGCTCGCAAGGGTGCCGTACTCCGCGTTCCCCGCCCATTTTTGTCGAGGGGCGAAATTAGTATCTGGGACTTCTCACAACCTTGATTCGCGAATCGAAGCCGCCTCGCCAGCCGCTCTTTTGGGCGGCGATTGTTTTTTCCCTCGGCCTCTGGATGGGTGTTCGCGCATGGCGTCCTCCTGTCTGGTGGATGATCGCCATCCTGGCCTTCAGTTTCGCCGCGCTCTGGTTTCTTTCCCGGCGCGCATGGGTTGCCCGGAGGCTGGCGCTTGCTGTCTGGTTCCTGTTCGGCGCATTTCTGATTCAGATTCGCGGACGCCCGCCCGACGATCCTACCCTTCTTGCGCTTTCCGATGGCCGTCCCGTAATACTGACCGCGCATGTAATTCGCGAGGGCTACGCGCACGCGAGCGGGCCGCGCTCAATCCGGCAGTCCATAGACGTAGAGACAGAGACGATCGAGAACGAGGGCAAGACGTGTCCGGGGCGCGCCGGAGTCCGGCTGTCGCTTTACGAGAAAGTTGAAAATTCGAACGCGAGTTCGGTCCAGGAGACGGACGATGCGTCTGCGCCGCAGGACGCTCGAGATAAGAATAAAGGTGGCGGTCCAGCAGCCGCGAACGAGCCCGCGCCTGCTTTGCCCGCTCCGGCGTTTTCTTATGGCACGCGCCTTCGCATTCGTGTCAAGCTGCATACCGCCCGCAATTTCCGCAATCCTGGAGCATTCGACTACGAGGGATACCTGCGCGAGAACGGCATCAGCATGCTCGGCTCGGCGCAAATAGCCGACGTCGAACTTCTCCCCGGATTCTCCGGCAGCCGAGTCGCCCGTTGGCGCGCCCGCATTCACGCCAGCATCATCCGCAAGATTCACGAACTGTGGCCCGCCCCGCAAGCCATCCTGATGGATGCCATGGTGCTCGGCGAAGAGTCTTTCCTGCGCAATGCCACGCGCACCGAATTCCAGCGCTCCGGCACTTACCATCTCCTCGTCGTTTCCGGCATGAACTTGAGCATTTTGGCGTTTGCCATCTTTTGGACGCTGCGGCGGCTTCATCTCGATCCAGCGATCGCCGCCCTGACCACTGTGATCGTCTCCTTTGCCTATGCGTTTGTGGTCGGGGTTGGGCCGCCGGTTTGGCGCGCCGCGCTTATGCTCGCAACTTATCTCGGTGCGCGCCTGCTGTATCGCGAGCGGAACATGCTCAACGCGATCGGAGCTTCCGCGATTGGAGTGCTCATTGTTTCCCCGGATGCCGTCTTCGGTGCCAGCTTCCAGCTTACTTTTCTGGCGGTGGCGATCATCGGCGGCATCGGCGAGCCGCTGCTGGAGCGCACCACGCTGCCCTATATCCGCGGCCTGAAGCTGCTGACGTCCACCAGTTACGATCTGCACGTCACCCCCGCCGCCGCGCAGCTTCGTCTCGACTTGCGGCTAATCGCCGGTAGGCTATCGCGCCTGATCGGCGACCGCGCGGCCCTCGTAGTGCCCGCACTGCTCATCCGCATCACCATCCGCGTGGGCGAGCTGATTTTCATTTCCACGCTTATGCAGGCGGGGCTGGCTTTGCTGATGGCGTATCACTTTCACCGTGCCACTACTATGGGCATGCCCGCCAACTTCTCTGTCATTCCACTGACGCAAGTGCTGATGCCGGCTGCCGCCGCAGCCGTCGGGGTCGGCTACATATCGGCCACCTTGGCCAAGCCCGTGGTGTGGATTTCAGGCCTTGCGCTTGACGCGATCACAGGCACCGTTCACTGGCTGGGCGGTGCGCGGAATATTGGCTCGTCCTTCGCCGACCTGCGGGTGGCCGTGCCATCCACGGCCACAATCCTGATTGCAATCGCCGCCCTCGCATTGGCCATGATTGCGGCGCGCCGAACCCGCATCGTGGCCGCTGCCTCGCTTGCACTGCTAGCAGCCGTCGCTTCCTGGATTGCGTTCGTCCCGTCGCACCCGCACATTCGGCCTGGAGTCATGGAGATGACTGCCATCGACGTCGGCCAGGGTGACTCCATCCTGCTGATCACGCCGCAAGGCCGTTCCTTGCTCATTGACGCCGGTGGCCTGCCACAATGGATGCACTCCGATTTCGACATTGGCGAGCAAGTCGTTTCTTCTTATTTATGGAATCGGGGCTTCGACCGCCTCGACGCAGTCGTCATCACGCATCCGCATGCCGATCACCTTGGAGGCATGCCTGCTGTGATTGCTAATTTCCATCCCCGGCAACTCTGGATGAGCATCGACCACCCTAAGGGTGAACTCGCGCCCATTGTCGCTCAGGCTCTGCGCGCGGGCATGGATGTATCCGTCAAGAAAGAAGGAGACGAACTCGACTACGGCGGAGCGCACATCCGAATGCTTGCGCCGGGCCGCGACCAGATTACCGGCTCCATGCGGCCGAATGATGACTGCCTCGTGTTCACAGCCGCGTTTGGCTTGACCACGGCTTTGCTGGAAGGCGACGCCGAACGGCCAGCGGAGCGCCGAGTGATCGAGGAGCGCCCAGAAGCCGTGCTGCTCAAAGTGGCCCATCACGGCAGCGCGACCTCAACTTCAGCCGATCTGCTTTCGACCGTCCATCCGCGCTTTGCGGTCATTTCCGTAGGCGCTAGAAATGTTTACGGACATCCGCGGCGCGAGGTGCTTGACCGCCTGCAACAAGCGGGAGTCGCAACCTTTCGTACAGACGAAGACGGAGCAGTCAGTTTCTATCTCGACGGAAAGTCCGTCACGCCGAATGTCGCGCTCATCCAGTGATCTCAGCGGTCTCGTCATCGTCGAGCGGCGGCTGCTTGCGGTAGTCTTCGATCAGCTTCTCGGCCTCGGCGGCGTTGTCCTTGCGCACCAGAATCATCGAACCACCCACGCCGGGAAACGTCTCCTGCGTGGCGTCGATCGATCGCAAGTCGGCGTCAATGCCCGCCGAGTCCAGCAGGCCTTTCACTACCATGGCTTCGGTTTCCTGTTCCGTGTCGAAAACCTTCACGAGTTCTTCGTTGGGAACGGGCTGAGGTTGGGGCGCGGCGGAAGTTGAGTCTGGCATGCATCCTCCATTGAAACCACTGCTATTAGATTACGGCACTTAGTGTCGCGCTGTCTTGTCGCCGCGAAAGTTCATGGCCCATGGGACCTTGCTTCGCCTGCCCATGATGGCACAATGGCGAGTAACGCAACGGATGCGGGTGGGGCCACATCCAATAAGTACGACGCGTGGGTGCGGGCTCAGGGGGTGGCATGGAAGTTCATCGGGCCGGGGAATCTGGGGAGCAGGACGAGGAAGGCCGGAGACTGCGGCGCTTGCAGCTCATGATGAGCATGGTGATGTCCGTCCTCAGCCAGGATCCCGATCTCACGGTGGAAGAAGCGGCCGACATGGCTGCCAATGCGCGCCGCGCCGCTCTGATTATGTTTCCCGACAAAGAACTCGCCTACGATCTTATCTATCGTCCGCGCCTTCAGCGATTGATCAACGAACGATTTCGCTTGCAGTAGGTTGGGCTTATTTTTCAATGATGTCTCGTGCTACTCCGTGGGTATTCCTTCTTGTAATGGTCCTTTCAGGATTGTAATTTAGGGGACTCCCCCCTACCCGGTCTATTGGAATCAAGACTTTGGCGGCAGAATTTTTCAAAGTCTTGATTCGTAATGAGTTAGAGGCAAAGTATTCATAAAGGTAATTATCCCTTGACAGTATGTAAGTATTCTGCTATTTTGGTTGTAGGTAAAAGCCATGAACCGCAAGCCCAAGATGCAGCGATTCCCCTTAAAGGCCTTCCAAGCACAGTTCCCCAATGACGCTGCCTGCCTCGAATGGCTCAAAAACTATTTCTATCCCGACGGCATCCTTTGTAAGAACTGCGGTGAGGTCACGAAACATTACCGCATAGCGAGCCGCCCATCGTATTGCTGCGAGCACTGCGGCAACCACGTTCACCCGACGGCTGGGACGATCTTCCACAAATCGCCCACCCCGCTCACGACTTGGTTCTACGCCATGTACCTCATGTCTGCGACTCGCTGTGGAATCTCCGCGAAACAGATCGAGCGCGAAACCGGCGTGACCTACAAAACCGCGTGGCGCATGTTCAAACAGATTCGCTCTATGCTTGGCGACGAAAAGAGCGGCCCGATTGGCGGACGAAACCGGCAAGTCGAAATGGACGAAACGTACTACGGCAGCGAAGCCAAAGGCACGCGGGGCCGTGGGACTACCAAGGCTCCCGTTGTCGGCATGGTGCAGCGCAAAGGACAGGTTCGCGCATTTGTCGCTGCCGACGTGAAAGCCGATACGCTGAACGGACTCATCAAGGAACACGTGCTTCCGAAGTCCACAGTATTTACGGATACTTTCCGTTCCTACAATGGGCTGAGCGCACGCGGTTACACCCACGAACGAATCAACCACAGCGAGGGAGTCTACGTAGTTGGCGAGGTTCACACAAACACGATTGAGGGATTCTGGAGCCTCGTAAAGCGCGGCATCAGCGGCGTCTATCATCAGGTCGGGCGCAACTATTTGCAAACGTACTTCGACGAATATAGCTTCCGCTACAACCGGCGCTTCGATGAACAGCCGATGTTCTGGAGCTTCTTGCAGCAAGTTGAAAAGCGCGATGCAGTCGTGCGCAGTGCGATCCCGCTAACCGAGCCATTCTGACTCGGGTTTGGCCGTCACGGGCGTACGCGCGATCTAAGCCGATCCCGTCTGGGGCCAGCTTTTATCAAAAACCAATGGTCGCGTTAGCCATTTGAAACCCTCGGAAGGGGTTATCGCCGCAACGTGAATGTGGGCGCCGACGCTTTCGCAGTTGGGGATGAGCTTCGCCGCCAGCGGGCTGTTGTAGGCTTCGATCCGGCTTGTAACTAAATCCCGCGCACCTTCTATTGAGAGGTGCGGCCCAGTTGGCTTCCTGTACTCGGAAAAGCGGGGATCGTTTTGGATCAGTCCTGTACCCGGACCTGCTAGTAGAGATTGGCCGGGACTGAGAATAATGGCTGTGACTTGCGGTTCGGCCTTCTTGTTTTTATGGCGAAACTCTAGGTATGCCGAGGATGGCCGCTGATTGAAGTAGCCAGCGAAAATCACCCTCGCTACGAGATCATCGTTTTCGTCATTGGGGTCGACCTCTTCCCAAGGGTCGAGCGTGCCATCCTGCCATGCCTGATCAAAAAAGGGCTTTAGAACCTCGCCAAATTTTTCCACATAATGTCTAAGACTGTTGAAACTTCGGGAGGCGAGCCGAGTTTTCTGTTTTGCGATTTCAGCGACTAGATCAAAGGAGCCATCCGGAAGTTTTATGATCTCACCCATGAGGCCAAGGGCGAGCGTTTTGTCGGGAGCCGCGATCTCGAAAATCTTCTGAGCATCGTTGCTTGTGCTGTAATCTGCCTTGGTTGGGTCGTTCCCGCCCCTTCCGTCTGCACCCATCACATAGCCAAATTTCGTGTAGCACAGCGGTATCGCAGTCATGCGTGAATCCAGTAAAATCGGGCCGGAATAGGAGAGCACCGACCCTCGAACTCCATAAGCCGTTTGACATTGCGGGCGAGACACGGCATCCTCTCCTTACGGAGAATCTGCTGGCTTGCCCCAAACCTTCCGGCAAGAATGCTGGGGATGCGGCCTTTACTTTCAGAGCGGGCTGGATTACGCCCGCTCGAAACTCATTCCAAATTACAATTGTAGCTTCATTAGTTCTCCCGCACTCCAATCCCGGTGATCCCAGTCACCGCAGCCAATAGGATTGAGACATACACTTCATCCCATGAACAAGACGGTCATCGCCGCGATTCTGCTAATCCAAATGCTGTACGCAGTCTGCGCCGCTCAGAATGCCCCTCTCCCTGAAAAACCGCCGCCCGCTGTCATGATCCTTTGGGGCGTCACTCTTGGCACCGCTCCGCCTCAGTGGCCAAAGTGCTCAGGCTCGCATGGGGACGCGGCGGAGAGAGATCCGGCTTGCATAGGGTCGTTTGGCGCTGTTTACAACCTGATTCCGAACGAAATACATGCACAACGCACCGTCGATCTGACACTTGACGAGGATGGCCGCGTGCAGAAATTCTTTACGGATTTCTCTATCTATGTGTGTGATGACGTGCTACAGGCGTTCAATGCGAAGTTCGGCAAGCCTGTCCATCAAGTTGTGCCCATGCAAAATGGCTACGGTGCCCGCTGGAATGGCGACATGTACACGTGGCGGACCGGGAACGGCAGCGAGTTGGTGCTGAGCGTAAGCGTCGCCGAAATGCGTAGCTGCGACTTAGACGCCGAAACCGTTGACGTTGTGCGCAAGCGGAGCACGCGGGCTGTGCCGACGCCCTAGCTGCGAAAAAGACTGAGTTGCTAGTTTTTCTTGCGGCTGGCCTTTTTTAGATCACCAATAAATTGATCTTCGGTGGGGACGGGGATTTCAGCGCCTTTGGGAGTTTTCTGCACGTCAGTTTCCCCAAAGGCCGTATCCAGAACGGTAGTCGCGGCCCTTTTTTTTCTCTCTTCTTCGATTACGGTTTTTCTCATCGCAACCAACTCCGGGTGATGAAGCACCTCGATAATTTTGTACATCGGAACCACGGCTGCAAAACCTAAGTTCAGCGCATCCTTCAGTGCGGGATCTGATTCGTCAGGAACCCTCCAATGTCCGATCATGGAACCTAACAGATAAGATGAGCCGCCGCCATACAACCTCTTGAGCCTCTCGACCGGGGGGCTATCTGATTCCTCAGTGAGCGGCAAGCTGACCGTGTGCCGAACAAAGACGGGACAACCGCTTAAACCACCGAAAGATTTCGTCTCGATTAGATAGGCTTCGATCATGCCAAATTCCGCGAAAGGGATTTTCTCATCCGGCATCATCGCGAAGTGGCCGGTTCGCACTACCGGCTGATTTTTGCTTGTGTCCGTGATCTTCGGGAATAAGCCTGCCGCGTAAACTTCATCACCGACGCCGATCTCGTATTCCTCCAGAAGCTCGGGCGTGGCAAAAAGCGAATCCGAGAGTGTGGCAACGTCCAATTCCTTCTCAAACGGGAAGGGGGTCACGGCACTGTCCACAGTGGCGCTCTCGGTGGGATGCTCCCACCACTTTGTGCCTGTGCCTTCAAATTCGACGCTGCGGCCCTGCCTATTGTTAATGCGAACCACCCAATCACTACCATTCAGCTTGTCGGCAACGTGCTTCGCCGTCACCATGTATGGAAACTTCCGCTCAAGGGTCGCATCGCCTCGTAGCGCATCATTCAGGCTAACGAAGAAAGCAGTTCCGCCCCAGTCCGTGCCCGAAGGCGTTCTGATCCCGACGAAGCCGACACACCGCTTTACTTGATCGGAGATCCGCATGAGGATGCCTTTGGGCTGGGCAAAATAATACAACGGCTCGCCGCCCATCCGGTCATCAATCAGCCGAGGTTCCAGCATTTCGATAGAATAGCCCGACTACCCCGGCTGATCCAGACCGCTACGGGGAAAGTGTAGATTTAGGATTACATACTGTCAAGGGATAATTACCTTCATAAATCTAGACTTAGTGGTCCTAGCCGCCATAGCGCTCTAGTGTCGAGCTGAAATTGGCTATGGAGCGGTTCGGACGCTGTCCAGAAAGAGCAGACAGCTCTTGAACACTCTTGGTCAGAATCTCATGAAGTGACGGAAAAGTCTGTGATCGCCGCACTTGACATTTGGTGGCTGAGAACACGGGTGGATGTAAGGAAGATGTTCTGGTTGCGAATTGACGAGAATTGCTCGCAGAGTCCCGAGAGGCGCGGGCCGTTTTCTCCGGCTTGACATGTACTGTGTGACCGTACATGCTAGGGCGAGTGTTCCTCTCGGTCGTATCACGCGCGTGGTGCGAAACCGCAGGCAGCCTGAAAAGGGAGACCGAAATGCCGATGAAGAAGCCGCCCCATCCGGGCGATTTGATAAGAACGGAAGTGATCGAAGCCCTCGGCCTAACCGTCTCGAAGGCGGCGGAGATTCTGCAAGTGCGGCGCGCCACGTTGTCCGATCTTCTGCACGGCAAGGCCGCGCTGACACCGGAGATGGCCCTGCGGATCGAAAAGGCATTCGGGCCGGAGATGGATCACCTTCTCCGTATGCAGCTCGCCTACGATGTGGCGAAGACACGGGAGCAGGCGCGGGGCATCTCGATCAAACGTATGCCCCAGCCTAAGATCGAACGCGCCCACTCAATCGCAAAAAGCGCGATTGAATGGGGCACTCGGCACAATCCCGAAATGGATGCGACCATTGGAGATCGCGGGTCTCGAAAGCGTGAAACCCAGGGCACCTAGCCATCTCCCGATCGAGAATTAGCTGAACGAACACAGCGTCCGGCCACGCGCTAGAGAAGCATTATCCAAGGACCGCTCGATGTCTCGCACCATCTTGTCGAGTTCCGGTTGATAGTAGATGCGCGCGAGCCTATTCGGCACCGGCAATATCGTCTCCACACGCCGCTTCCAATGCTTGTCAAGGGTCGCGACGTTAGCGTACGCGGTCCCGATTACCGCCTGGGCAAAGTCGATACCATCGTTCGGCATAATCACCCGACCCTTCGCTTCTCGGACTAATAGCCTAAGCAAATTGCCGTAGACGTATGTAGCCGGACGGTCGACCGTGAAGGGCAATTCTGGGAGATTAGCGTCCAGCCAGCCGGGGTTTTTCCGGTGCTCTGCCCAGTGAGCCATGATATCGTTTCTAAGATTTAGACCCATCTCGCGCTTGCCATCTATGATGCCGTTCCTCTGCGGAGCGAGCCAGTCCATGAAATGTCCCAATCGAAAGAAGTCCGAAGGTAGCGATGCTGGCAGGTCTGCCATCTTGATCTCGGGCGACCTTCTCATCCGTTCCGCAATGAATGTCTTGAGCAATCGCTCGCAAAAAAAGGGGAGGTGTTGTCGCTGCTGCTCCCGTTTGATGCACTCATGCGGATTAAACTCCACTGGAAACCAGTGCGTGTCTATTTCGTCCAGAAACTTGCGAATTGCGATAAATGAACTGCCCTGAGGCCCGGAGAGCTCAGCTGCATTAGATACAGAGAACATCACATCGACGCCACGATTCAGAGTCGCGATGAAGCGCGCTCTCCGATCCGGATCACCTTTGGCCAGATCTTTAATCGCAAAGTTGTCGAGAAAAACGGCTGGGCCGTTGACCGACGCCGTCATACCGAAGAGCTCGGTTGGATGTGGGCTAACCGTTATCATCCAAGGTCTCAGCCGTCTCCCGTCATCTATCCCAGCGGGCACGCTCAACCAATGCGGTGAGCGCCCCACCGCTTCCATCCCGCATGGTGGACAAGTAGCTCCGAAATTCCTCTATGTCCATCCCGCCCTTCGGACCAAGATGAATTTCTGGTGGCCAAAAGCCGCGCGGCCCACGAAGCACCCAATGAACGTTTGAGACTTGGTCCATCTCAAATTTCAAGTCAGGCCAGTTCCGTGCTGTCTGTAGCGTAATTTCAATCTGGGCTTTTCTCTGTTCTGGCGTCAAGGTGTGCCCCCTTCCAAAATTCTAACCCCTGTCTTCCTGGGTGGAACATGCCATTGGCGAAGCCAAAGGCAATGCAGAGTCGAAGGATCCTACGGAGTCCGCGCCGCGACAGTCGAGAAAAGAGAATTATCACCACATGGTGTGGCCTCTGATGGACGCACTCAAGCTCCCGGCGTCGTTTCAGGGAATAGGGATCCTTCGACTGCGTTGTCGCTCGCTTCGCGAACGACAACTTCGCTCAGGAAGACAGCGACGAAGTTACGTTGTTCCCAGAGACTGCTTACTCATGGCTTCGTGCTCTTCTTCTTGGGCGTGAATCCCTGCGGGAGTTCATCGCCCTCCGCGGAAGGGTACCCCTTGCCCACACGCTTCAGAATGCGTGCAACCTTGGCTGGATTGGCACGGCGCGCTCGCGCGGTGAAGTACTCCTCCGTTCGCAAAGCGGAAATCTTTTCTGCCACGGCCACGTTGATGAGCTGATTCAGGGCCACACCTTCGGATTCGGCTAGCTTGCGCGCCTCATCCAGTAACGAGGGCTGTAGCCGCAATGCAAAATTGCTTCTTCTCATGAGAGGCTCCCCTGTTTCGAATCATTGAAGGTCGAATTACGCATCTTCATCACTGGGCGGGCGGGGCGCCCGCCGGACAGCCGGCGAGTCGCCGGCGCTACCGCCCCCGATCCCCGAACTGTCGCAGCAGCATCGCGCTGGCGCTCGGCCGCGCGGGCGCTTCCACTACCATTCACAATCCTCCGCGGAACTGGATGATTCTTCTTCTATCCCTTTTGTTGGGACGGGTGGTGGGCAGCTGCTCCCACTGCCGCATGGCTTTGCGCTCGGCGGCTGCTTTCTGGCGCAGATCGCGGCTGGCGTCCGTCTCGCGGTAAAGAGTTTGTGCCACTGCAGCGGGTCCTCGCACCTCGCTTAAAAGCAGGACTTCGATTTCGAACTCGCCGCCTTCGTTGGTGATGTGGAGCATGTCTCCGATGCGAACCTCGCGCGCAGGCTTGGCGGGCTGAGCGTTTGGTTTGACGCCGGATTGAATTCTACCGAGATCGCAGGCGCGGGCAGCTTGGGCTCGCGTTTTGAAGAAGCGGGCGGCCCAAAGCCATTTGTCCATTCTTACGTGGGGCATGAATCTATTTTGCTACAGGAGCGGGGAAAGTGTGGAAGCGGGAAGCTCGGAGTCCTGATTCAACCTTCACCACGGAGTCACGGAGACACGGAGAAAAGCAAGTGCTGGGCAAAACCTTGCCTCGCTGGTTTTTGCAGGTTCAACATTTTCTCCGTGACTCTGTGACTGAGTGGTGAAGAAAGGCAGATTAGGAAACTACGAAAGTCTGGATATATTAGGTGAGTAGCGCCGAACTACGAGCCGGCGGCAAATCCGCCGAGGTGCGCCATCGTGATGCGGAGATACTTGTAGGGGTTGACGGGGGTGTCGTTGATGCGGACTTCGTAGTGGAGATGCGGGCCGGTGGATCGTCCGCTGAGGCCGACGTATCCGATCGTGTCGCCGCGGTGAATGTACTGCCCTGCCGTGACCGCGAAGCTGGCCAGATGACCGTATCGCGTACTAATACCGTGGCCGTGGTCGATCATGACGGCGCGTCCGTAGCCGCTCATGAAGTCGGCGAAAGTGACCACGCCGTCCGCCGGAGCAATGACCGTCGAGCCGACCGCAGCCGAAATGTCGACACCGGAGTGGAACGCGCCTTCTCCGTTGAAGGGATCGATGCGCTCGCCAAAGCTGCCCGTAATCTGGCCTTCAACAGGCCAAAGATTGGGAGCGGCACTGGCGCGGAGCCAGTCCGCAGTCGTCGAATTCCTGGTCATGCCCATCGAGATGCCGACGCTGGCGGCGCCGGTCAGAGCTATGTTCTTGAGCGCGTAGAGCTGGTCAAGCGAGGAATTTACTTGCGCCTTCTGAATATCATCGGTGGCGGCGACCACCATCGTGGGGTCGGATTTGAGACCGTACAACGCCGAAACTTCGCTGGCCAGCGATCCCAGCGAGGCGAGCTGGATATCGCGTTCCTTCGCCACCTCTTCGAGATGCGAATAGCGGTTTTTCAGCTGCGCCTGTTCGTCGCGTAACTGGTTGTAGTGCGAGACTTTCCGCAGCATACGGGCATAGGAGCTGAGAATCCCGGTCAGGCTGAGTACGCTGATGAGACCGCCCACGAGAAGAATGTAGAGATACTGTACGGGGATGGAAATCTTACGAAGCTCTCCCGCTTCGTCGCGCGCCACAAAGAAAATGTAAAAGCGTTTACGCAATCACCTATCCAAACAGTCAGAATTTGGCGTTTCCCTAGATGCCAAGGAACCCGGCCGGAGCTGGAACTGTCATGCTCAGGCTTGGAACACCGATTCCATCAGACGCCTCAGGTGCGTCTGAAAATTGGCTCACCTACGAAACCAGGCAGGCCGAGAACCAAAGCAGGCGGCAAACGATTCAACCGTCTGCACTTGGATCGGCAAGGGTGTTTATTAACGGCGAGTTAACCGTAACAAACCTGATTCTCCGCTGTCAACCGCAACAGTGCCTGCGGACGGTTACCAAGGAAAGGGTAGAGGAGGACCAGTCGGCGGATTGGCGAGGGAATCGGGCCAGCCGCGCTGTCGGCCAATCGCCGAAGCCGGCACGTCGCGCATGCGGTCGGCAGTATAGTAATGACATGCCAGAGGGCGAGAAGAGCCTGATTCGCCGCATTCGGCGCTTGGCTGCCGGAGGATCGGCGGTGGTAACCGGCATTGGAGACGACGCCGCCGTCCTGCGTATTCCGGCTGGCCACGAACTGCTCGTGACCACGGATTTCACGCTTGAAAATGTCCATTTCCGGAGGGAATGGCATCGGCCAGAAGTGGTGGGATGGCGGTGCCTGACGCGCGGGCTGAGCGATATTGCGGCCATGGGCGGCGACCCGCAGGCGGCTTTTTTGTCCTTGGCTTTGGGCGGCGACACTCCACCTAAATGGGTGGATAAATTCTTGAAGGGGCTGCTGGAGCTGGCAAAAAAACACAAAGTACCGCTGGCCGGCGGAGATACAGCGCAGTCGGCGGGAGGCATTCAGGCGGATATTGTGGTGGTCGGGTCAGTGCCTAGGGGAAAGGCCGTACTGCGGTCGGGAGCGAAGCCGGGAGAGAACATATATGTCACGGGAAGGCTGGGTGGCTCGGCGCTGGCGCTGGCTCGGCTAAGAGAAGGGCAGCCGCTGGGAGCGGAGAGCCGGCCGCACTTTCGTCCAGAGGCGCGAGTAGAAGTGGGGCGATGGCTGTGCAGGAATGGAATTCCGTCGGCCATGATCGATATAAGCGACGGGCTTTCGACGGACCTGGAGCATCTCTGCCAGGAGAGCCATGTAGGCGCGGAGATTGAGCTGAATGCGATTCCGCGGTCGCGTGCCGGACACGGGAAGCAATTGGTGGAGTTCGACTACGCACTGCACGGCGGGGACGATTATGAACTGTTGTTCACCTCGGCGCGGCCGGTGCCTGTGAAGGTGGAAGGCGTGCCGGTGACGAAGATCGGACGAACGACGTCTTTATCCGGCATGCGGCTGATCGACGCACAAGGAAAAGCCAAATTGCTCAAGGCGCGGGGATGGGAGCACTTCAAAGGCGGGGAGTGAGTGCTGGACGGCAAACGCGGCTACTTGGCCTCCAGCAATCGCGGCAGTGCCGCGTCCGTTTGCGTACGTCCCACGCGGCACTTACCTCCTTCAACACATGACTTTCGTTACCTCCCCGAAGTGACCTTGAGGGGCTAGAGTACCCTCATGTGGAAGATCTCTTTGGCTTGTTTGGTAGTGGCGTTCTTCGTTTTTGTGCCGGCTTCCAGTCTGGGCGAAGGCCCGTCGGCCAAATCCGCAAAAGTCGATGCCGCCTTCGTCCTGAAGACGTTCGGCGACCAGTTCACGCTTCTTCCAAACGTAGCGCCTGTGTTCGGCGATCTGGACGGAGATGGCATCGAAGATGTGGTGATCGCGGCGCGCTGCAAGAATCCCATGCTTGACCAGGCGGAGCACAGCTTTCGAGTGGTTGATCCGTACTACGAGTATTTTGGCTACGGAGACCCCAGGATTACGACGACTTTTTCCGAGGGCGACCCCAATCAGCGCGGGCTGGTGGCGCTCATCATCCACGGCGCCGGACCGGATGCCTGGCGCTCGGAGAAACCGAAGGCGAAATACGTGATTGTGAATCTGCCCTACAAGGGACTTTCCGTGCGAAAGATAAGCTTGGGCAAGAAAAAAGGCGTGATTGACGCCTTGTACGTCGAAGAAGCCGGCGATATGGGGCAAAGCTCAGCCGTGTTCTTCGATCCGAAGAAGCTGCGCTATCGTTACGTGCCCATGGGCGGAGATATGCAGTAGACCCGGTCCGGCCCCGGTCTGTCGTAGTTGACCTGGTAAATGCCCACGCACGGTTTTTCCTTTCGTACGAAGCCCGTTTCATCGGACCATGTAACAATCGAACCAGGGCGTGCCCTACTTCGCCGCATACGGATCCGGGTACCGCAGTATCTTGCTCAAGTCCTTGCCACGAATAATTCCCGCCGAGTGATACGCCAGCCCCCAGGAATCGATCGTAGACAGGTCCGGAAAGATGCAAGCTTCAAGCACGGTATCGATCGGATCGTCCTTCTGCACCCACCCGCCGCCGTTGAGATTGATCCCGCCAAACAGGTCCGTCCCGCCAAGCAGCGAGCAATAGCATGACGCCGGATTCCCGTTACAACTTCCAATTGGAACCTTCGCGTAATAGGCCAGCGCCGCCAGGCTGGGCTGCTCGGTATAGAGTGTGGAGAGCAGCACGTGAATCCGCGAGCCGTCTTTCTTCGATGTGAACTTGCAGAACACGCGGTTGCCGGAGAGTTGAAGCCAATTCGGCTCGTTGTCGTTGGTGTTGAAAAACGGTCGCCGGTCGACGACCTCGCCGCCCTTGCTCAGGCAGTAGGCTGCCGCAGGAGACTGATCGGCGGGAGATTGTTCTGCCGCGGATTGGCCAGCCACTGCCTGCGCGCCATCCGGAGCCTTCGGACCGCTGCCCGCCTCAGCCGTCCAAATGCCTGGGGTCATCACAACAATCGAGAAGGCGAGACAAAAGACGAGAGCGACAAACGTACGTTTCACAGAGGGCCTCCCAAAACTCGCGCGGCTCTGTTGCCCCGCCATGCGAGGCACGAAGAGTACCACAAAGACAGCCCTCACGCCGCGAAAACGCTGACACGTACGGTCGCAACTACGACCCCATTTTTGTCCAAATCAGGGCTATTCTCTCGTCATCCCGCTGCTCAATCTGCGGTAAGATACCGGGCGTGAGGTGAGCCATGCTGGAGGACCGCAGTCTCTACACGTCCCGCCGTTCGTTTTTAGGAGTTTCCGCTGCCGCATCCGCCGCGTTCGCGTTGCGCGTTGTCACAGAGCCCATGCTGGCCTATGCCGCACGCCCCGCTGCCGGCAACTTCCACGACGGAGTCATGATCGACGCCAACGAGAATCCTCTCGGCCCTTGCGCCGCCGCGCGCGAGGCTATCATCTCCATTGCCCCGAAAGGCGGCCGATATTCCTTCTGGCTCGCTGACGATTTTGCGAATCAGCTCGCCGAGCACGAGGGCCTGAAGCCGGAATACATCCGCGTCTACCCCGGTTCGAGCGAGCCGCTCCACCACGGCGTTGCGGCCTTCACTTCGCCGCAGCGGCCCTACGTCACTGCCGATCCCGGCTATGAAGCGGGCATGCATGCGGCTGAAACCGTCGGCGCTCGCGTCGTCAAGGTTCCGCTCGCCAGGGACTACGCGCATGACGTTCATGCCATGCTCGCCTCCGCGCCCGACGCAGGTCTCTTCTATGTATGTACGCCGAACAACCCCACCGGCACGCTCACCAGCCATTCCGATATCGAATACCTTGTTGCCAACAAGCCCAAGGACTCCATCGTCATGGTCGACGAGGCTTACATCCACTTCGCCGATGCCACCTCAGCGCTCGATCTGGTCAAAGCCGATAAGGACGTGCTCGTGCTGCGAACATTTTCGAAAATTTACGGCATGGCAGGATTGCGCTGTGGCGCCGTCTTCGGCAGACCCGACCTCCTAGAAAAACTCGAAAGACATAGCGGATGGAACGCCATGCCAGTTACCGCACTGGTCGCGGCTTCCGCCAGCCTGAAGGATGCGCAGCTGGTTCCCGAACGCAAACGCGTCAACGCCGAAATCCGAGCCAGCGTTTTCGCCTGGCTTGACCGCAACGGATATTCATACATCCCCTCGCAATCGAATTGCTTCATGCTCGACACCAAACGCGCCGGCAAAGAGGTGATCGAAGCCATGGCCGCGCAGCAGGTTCACATCGGCCGCATCTGGCCCGTCTGGCCAACCTACGTGCGCATAACTGTAGGCACGGCCAGTGAGATGGAGCAATTCCAGGCGGCGCTGAAGAAGGTGATGGCTGGAGCGGTAACGGCGAGCGTTCCCGGCCGCAGCGTGTCATCAGTCCGACCTGCAAGGAAGCTGGGACGAGGCGAACTGCCTTATCTCGGATGACGACTATTCTTCGCGAGTAGTAGGCGTCTTGGAACAAGACTCCGGCCCGTGGTGTCTCAACTCTTAGGTAGGATCCCGCGGTTTGGAGGCCACGTGCGCAGAATGTGTGTTGGCGCGATGTTGCTGGTCGCTGTTCTGACCTCAACCGCTCAAGATAAGTACTTTCCGCCACTGGTTTTCAGCAATGATGTTCGTCTCGATGAATTCGTTTCCAATTGGTACTCCTCAGAACTAGAGATCCTCGAAGAACCCTCCCTATTGGGAATTGCTGAACGCCACTCCGGCGAAGCATATCGATTTCTCTGGTTGCGCTCGTTCCATCATCCTATTGCTGTTCGCTTGGACGTAAGGCCAGATGGAATCGGCGTCCTCTCGAGCAAGGTCGCGACCGGAGCAGCGGGATTCCCGCGCAAGAGCGCGCATCTCATCGAGAACGTTTCTCGCCCGATTAGCCGAGAGCAGACGCAGGCGTTCTTGAGACAAGTAAAGAAACTAGATTTTTGGGCACTGCCCAGTTGCGACGAGCACCGTGGTGAGGATGGGGCAGAATGGATTGTTGAGGCGGTGAAAGAAGGCAAATACCACGTCGTGGTCAGGTGGTCGCCGAAAGAAGGGCAAATCCACGAACTCGGCCTGACGCTCGCGATCGGTTTGGCTGACCTGCAAATACCCAAAGAAGATATCTATTGATCAATCGTGGCTGGACGGCTGGCAAGCGGTCACACCATGTAACATCGCTTCATGCCAAAAAAGTCCTCCCGTTCCGCTCCTGTAGAGACAGCTCGCGTAAAGATGGTTGCCAGCCCCGTCCATGTGGAGCGCAGTTCCGCCCAAACCCTGCCCACAGTCACACTCTCCCCGCGCGGCGTCGCCCGCATAAAGTCCGGACACCCCTGGGTCTACCGTTCTGACATCGCTTCCGCCGAGGGTGTTGCGGCCGGTGCAATGGTCGAAGTTGCCGATCATCGGGGAAAGTCCTTCGGCACCGCGCTCTACAGTTCGTCCTCGCAGATCGCCATCCGCATGATCGCCGAGCCTGACGCGCCAGTCGATGACTTACCCACGCTGATCGCCGAGAGAATCCGCGCCGCCATCGCCTATCGCCAGCCGCTCGTCTCCGATACCGACGCCTATCGCCTCGTCTTCAGCGAAGCCGACTTCCTCCCCGGGCTCATCATCGACAAATACAACGACGTCGTTTCCGTTCAAATCCTCACCCAAGCCATGGACGCCGAACCCGTTCGCGGCGCCATCGTCGCAACTCTCGTTGAAGATCTCAGCCCCGCCGGTATCGTCGAGCGCGTCGATCCCCGAATTCGCGATCTGGAGCAACTCACGCCCCGCGAATCCGGCCTGCTCTGGGGAAAGAAAACTTCGACGATCATCGCCATGAACGCCACAGACACAAGCGTCCCCGAGAGCCATTCTGTCCGCTTCCACTACGACGCGCTCGAAGGCCAAAAGACTGGAGCCTTCCTCGATCAGCGCGAAAACTACGCCGCCGCGGCGCGCTACGCCCACGGCGACGCGCTCGATGTCTTCTGCTATCAGGGAGGCTTCGCACTCCACCTTGCTCCACATTGCTCGAGTGTCACCGGCGTCGACAGTTCGCGCCCCGCGCTCGAAATGGCCGAAAAGAATTCAGCTCTCAACGGCCAGATTCTAAACGGGAAAGAAATTGAATGGATCGAAGCCAATGCCTTCGACTTGCTCCGCGATTACGCTGGCGGAAGCCGCGACACTGGACGGCACGCCGGCAGGAAATACGGCACAATCGTGCTCGATCCGCCCGCGTTTGCTAAAACCAAGCGCGATCTCGACAAGGCTCACAGCGGCTACAAGGAACTTAATCTGCGCGCGCTCAAGATGCTTGCGCCCGGTGGAATCCTGGTCACTTGCTCGTGTTCATTTCACGTGAGCGCAGCTGATTTCCTCGAAACGGTGGCGGCCGCTGCCCGCGACGCCCACAAATCGCTCCGTCTTCTGGAGAGCCGAACCCAGGCTAAAGACCATCCAATCCTCCTAAATGTGCCGGAAACTGGCTACTTGAAGTGCCTGATATTCAGCTTAAGTGATTGAAAATATGAGTTAATAAAATACTTGACAACGATACACTCATATTTTATTCTTCAATCACGCTAACGATAAGCGCAGGGAGCTATCGAAGCTCTCACCTTGAATTTCAAAAAGTAGGAGGATTTAGTTATGACTTTGCTTACCCGTTACCAACCTTACCGTGAGTTCAGCACCATCCAAGACCGCATCAACAGCATGTTTCGCGATTTCTATGCGCCGGAAGGGCGAGATGAATCGCTGGCCACGACTGCCTTCGCTCCGCCCGTCGACGTTTACGAGGACGAGCACAACGTGACGCTGAAGATCGAAGTGCCGGGAATCGACGAGAAGGACATTGACGTTCGCGTGGAAAACAACACGCTGACCGTGCACGGCGAGCGCAAGTTCGAGAAAGAAGAGAAAGAAGAGAACTATCGCCGCGTCGAGCGCCAATATGGCAGTTTCACACGTACCTTCACTCTGCCCACGACCGTTGACTCCGAGAACATACAGGCCAACTACGACAAGGGCGTGCTGAAGATTCAGCTGGCGAAGAAGGCCGAAGCCAAGCCGAAGCAGATCAAGGTAACCGTCGGCTCGGAGAAAACGCTCGAAGCTAAGGGCGCCAAGAGCGCGGCGTAGGTAGCTTTCAGCCGTCAGCTTTCAGCCGTCAGTGAAGAACATGTGAGGCCGGGGGGTTTTGCTCCGGCCTCTGTTTTTGGGGGACAATGCTGGCGAGTTCGAGACTGGTCCAGCTCAGGAAGAGCGAACGAGAAGTTCTCCATGGGAAAAGTGGGACGCGGCGAGGGAATTTCTTCGGCGGCTGACGATTTGTTCCCTTTGTATTCGCTAAAAATATTTTTAGAGAAGCGGAATTTCTTGGTAAGAATGTCGAAAAGGCGAAAAATCAGCGATTGATTTCATGGGAGTTACGAGCCGAAAAGCGCCAAGCACGGGTGTCAGTTCCTTTGTGGTTAATAGTGCTGCGGTGGGAAAGATAACTTTTGGGTTACTAGTGGCCGTCGCATGATGAAGCAAGCGAATGAGTTATTCGATCTCGCATGGAAATGTAGGATAGTCGTTTCTCCGGAACTTGGAAGCGCTGACTCAGATATACACGCGTGGGTTTTTGGCCGGAACCCCGCGCAATGGGCACCGTTCAACACCGTTTTGTGAGCAACCCAAACACCTTTGGCGCTTGTCAGTCGAATGGGGATCGCGCTAGCAGGATAAGGGCCGCAGGCCGAGCAAGGTAATTGAATGGGAGCCGCGACAACAGGGAAGAGATCGGAATGACAAATCAGGAGGCCGGGATAACAAGGTAATCCGAGTCGGGTGAGGGGAGGGTTACGGGCAGTGCTGGGTCGTTCCAAAAGGGGGCTGGGGCTTTGCTCCGGCCTCGGTTTTTGGGGGACAATGCTGACGGACTACTCTCAAAATAATTACCAAATTACAAATTGGAGTTTCTCATGCCCATCCGTTGGGACAAATTTACTGTTAAGGCGCAGGAAGCTGTCCAGCGCGCGAACGAGCTTGCTTCCGAGCACGGCAATCCCGAGCTCATGCCGATCCATTTGCTCGCGGCGCTTGTCGAGGATAAGGAAGGCATCGTTTCTCCAGTGCTCGAAAAAATCGGCATTGGGCCGCAGGCCGTGCTGGCCGAGATCTATCAGGAGATCGAAAAGCTACCCAAGGTCTCCGGGAGCGAAGCGAACCAGGCGGCCATGTCGCCGCAGATCAATCAGCTTCTCGAAAACTCGTTTAAAGAAGCCGACTCGTTCAAGGACGAATATGTCTCGACCGAGCATCTGTTGCTGGCGATCACCAGCCTGAAGCGCGAACGAAAGCAGGCCGACCCGGCGCAAGAACTTCTTGCGCGTCACGGTGCCACACATGACGCGATTCTCAAGGCGCTGACCGCTGTCCGTGGATCGCAGCGCATCACCGATCAGAATCCCGAAGCGAAATATCAGGCGCTTGAACGCTACGCGCGCGATCTGAACGAGCAGGCGCGCCGTGGCAAACTCGACCCGGTGATTGGACGCGATGAAGAAATCCGCCGCGTGGTGCAGGTGCTTTCGCGGCGCACGAAAAATAATCCCGTGCTCATCGGCGAGCCGGGAGTCGGCAAGACCGCCATCGTCGAAGGCCTTGCCCAGCGCATTGTTTCGGGCGATGTGCCCGAGGCGCTGAAGAACAAGCGCGTGGTCTCTCTCGACCTGGGAGCGATGCTGGCCGGAGCGAAATATCGCGGCGAGTTTGAAGACCGCCTCAAAGCCGTGCTGAAAGAAATCGAGGACGCGCAGGGCCAGATCATCCTTTTCATCGACGAGCTACACACTCTCGTCGGCGCTGGTGCATCCGAAGGCGCGATTGATGCGTCGAACATGCTGAAGCCCGCGCTCGCCCGCGGTGAGTTGCGCGCCATTGGCGCTACCACGCTGAACGAATACCGCAAGTACATTGAAAAAGATGCCGCGCTCGAACGCCGCTTTCAGATTGTTTTTGTCGGCGAGCCGAACGTCGAAGACACAATCACCATACTGCGCGGCCTGAAAGAAAAGTACGAAGTGCATCACGGCGTCCGCATTAAAGATTCGGCCATCGTCGCGGCAGCGACGCTTTCGCATCGCTACATCTCCGACCGCTTTCTGCCTGACAAGGCGATCGATCTGATCGACGAAGCGGCCGCGTCATTGCGCATCCAGATCGATTCCATGCCCACGGAGATCGATCAGCTGGAACGCCGCGCCACGCAGCTTGAAATTGAAAAGCAGGCGCTGAAGAAAGAAGACGACCGCAACTCACGCGAACGGCTGGCGCTGGTGGAAAAAGAGCTGGCTGGAATTCGAGAGCAGTCGAACGCGCTCAAGGCGAAATGGAAACTGGAAAAAGACGTGATCGCGAAAGCGCGCGCGCTGAAAGAAAAACTCGAACAGTTGAAAGTCGAAGAACAGGCCGAGGAGCGCAAGGGCAACCTGGAACGCGTGGCGCAGATTCGCTACGGGCTGATCCGCCAGACGGAAGAAGATCTGAAGAAGATCACCGCTGAGATGGAAGGGAAAGAACCCACCCTTCCGCAAAAAGCGCGGAAGGATGGGGCAGCCGCCGAGGCCACTCAATCGCAAAAGACGCGATTGGATGGGGCACCCGCGGGAGCGGACAAGAGTGTCCGCTCCACACAACCAAGGGCGCGGATGCTGAAAGAGGAAGTGGACGAAGAAGATGTTGCGCGCATCGTTTCCAAGTGGACGGGTATTCCGGTCTCGAAGATGCTCGAAGGCGAAGTGAAGAAGCTCGTTAACATGGAAGACCGGCTGCGGCTGCGCGTGATTGGACAGGACGAAGCGCTGGAGCGCGTATCAAATGCGATCCGGCGGTCGCGCGCGGGGCTCAGCGATCCCAAGCGGCCGATTGGATCGTTCATTTTTCTTGGACCGACGGGCGTTGGAAAGACGGAACTGGCACGGGCTTTGGCCGAATTCTTGTTCGATGACGAGAAGGCGCTGATCCGTATTGACATGTCCGAGTACATGGAGAAGCATGCTGTGTCGCGCCTGATCGGCGCACCTCCGGGATACGTCGGCTACGAAGAAGGCGGGCAGCTCACGGAGCAGGTGCGCCGCCATCCCTATGCGGTGGTGCTCTTCGACGAAATCGAAAAGGCGCATCCGGACGTGTTCAACGTGCTGCTGCAAATCATGGACGACGGCCGCCTCACCGATGGCAAGGGCCGCATGGTGGACTTCAAGAACACGATCATCATCATGACTTCGAACCTGGGGTCGTCGTATTTGCAGGGCGGCGAACCCCGGCCGGGGGCGGCCGGGGCCACGTGGTTCGAGGAGGCCTCGCGGCATGTAATGGAGGCGCTGCACGGGCACTTTAAGCCGGAGTTCCTCAATCGCGTGGATGATGTGATCATCTTCCGTCCGCTGGGCAAGGAGCAACTGGTGAAGATCGTCGACCTGCGACTGGAAGACCTGCGCCGCCTATTGGCCGACCGCAAGATTTCTCTCGAGCTGACGGACGCCGCGAAAGAACTGCTCTTTACCGAGGGCTACGATCCCAACTTCGGAGCGCGGCCGCTGAAGCGGGCGATCCAGAAGCTGGTGCAGGATCCGCTGGCGCGGAAGATTCTGGACGGCGAGGTGCTGCATGGCGATCACCTTATCGTCGATGCCGACAAGAAGGCGGGGAAGATGACGTTCAAGGTTAGCGAGCGGGTGGGAGAGAAAGAAGCGGCGGCGAAGACGTAACTCCGTTTGCCCAGGCCGGCAACAGGCCCGGAGTCGACTGTTTGCCTTCCGGGCGTCACCAGCGCGGCGGGCGAGTCGCCCGCCGGACAGCCGCCGGCGCTACGCAAATCATTCGCGGATTTCAGTAATGTGAACTCGGAGCGATAGCGACTCTAGTCTTTATTGCTGGATTGCCTGCTTTAGTTCGGGGTGGACTTGTTGATTTTGAATTTGCGTTGCGTTCCAACCGCCGCCCAGGGCTTTCACCAGAAATACAGAGGTGACCATCTGCTGGCCTAGTAACTGGGTCTCCAGTCGTTCGTTGGTCAACAGCGTCGACTGCGCGGTAATTACGTCGAGGTAGGTTGTAACTCCTCCTACATAGCGGTTGTTGGCGATGTCGAGCGCGCGCCGCGAGTCGTCGACGGCCACCTGCTGAGTTTTTGCGGCTTGATCCAGATATGCCAAGCCTGAAAGCCCATCTTCAACCTGCTGAAAGGCCTCGAGAACTAACTCGCGATAATTCGCAACCGACTGGTTGTAAGCCGCCTGCGCCGCAGCTAAGTTCGCTCGATTCTTGCCGCCATTGACGATGGGTTGCAGGATATCTCCACCCAAGGCCCAGATCGCGCTGGGCGCGTTCACCAGCGTGGCAATGTCGCGGCTCTGCCATCCGCCAGCCCCGCTCAAAGTTACATGCGGATAAAACGCAGCGGTCGCCAATCCTACCTGAGCATTTTGATAAGCCATCTGGCGCTCACTAGTGGCGATGTCGGGGCGGCGCTCCAATATCTCGGATGGAACTCCTAAAGGAACTGGCGGGGGCGCGGTATTAAAGGGCGCTTTGGCGAGAGTGAACGTGGACGCGGGCTTTCCCACCAGAACCGCGATGGCATGCTCGTATTGCGCACGCTGCTGTAAAACCAGCTGCAATTGCGCGGCGGTGGCATCGAGCAACGCGGCCTGCTGCGCCACCGCGAGTCCGGATGCAATGCCGCCTTCATGCTGATGGTTCACTAGGTCCATACCTTTTTGCTGGATTTGGACCGATGCGCGGACCACATCGGCCTCGCGGTCCAGTTCTCGCAGATTGAAGTAGTCGCCGGCGAGTTCGGCGGTCAACACCAGGCGAGTGTTTTCCAAATCGGCGGCGGTGGATTGCAGTGAAACGTTCGCCGCCTCCAGGCCTCGGCGCACGCTGCCGAACAAATCCGCTTCATAGCTGACGGAGAATGGGATGGTATAGGTGTACTCGGTGTCGGGCTTGACCACGGCAGGATTGGCGCTTTCGAGATCGCGGTTGCCGGAAAAGCGCTGCCGCTCGCCGCTGGGGTCCGCGCTGAGAGAAGGGAAGTATGCCGCGGATGCAATGCGAGCCAGCGAACGCGCCTGCAAGAGGCGGTCGCGAGCCGCGGTGAGGGACTGATTCGCCTGGAGCAGGTCCTGCTCCAGTTGGTCGAGGTCGGCGTCGTGATAGAGCTGCCACCAGGTTCCTTTCGGAATTGAATCTTTTGGAGCAGCCGTTTGCCACGGGCCTTCGCCCTTCCACGTGCCGGGTACTTGCGCGGTGGGACGCTTATAGTTTGGGCCGACGACACAGCCGGTCAAAAACACAACGGAGAGCAGCGCGCTCACGAATGCAGGTCGTACGGAATTTGTTTTCGATCGCATGGATAGGTGGTGCCGACACTCCTGTCCGCGCAATCTTATCGGCCACCGCGGGCACGCGGACAAGAGTGTCCGCGCCACACTAGACAAAATCCCCCTCATGAGTGGGCGCCTTGGCTCGGCGGGGCGACGTGAACCTGCTGGCCGGCTTCGAGCGAGTCCGAAGGATTGATGATGACCTGATCGCCGGCCTGTACGCCCTGGAGAATTTCGATCGTGTTGCCGAAATCCCGCCCAATCACGATGGAATGCAATTGCACTTTTCCGTCGGATCCGACCACCGCGGTCTGCGGGCCTTCGGCGCGGAATATCATCGCATTCACCGGAATCGTGATTCTGGGAACCGCGATCCCAATCGAAAAATGCACCTGGCCGAACGAGCCCGGCAGCAGCTTTCCATCTTTGTTGGGCACGTCGACTTCGGTGTTCAGAGTGCGCGTTCCCGTATCAATCGCGTCGGCGGTGCGCACAACCGTTCCCGTAAATTTCTGGCCGGGAAATTCCTGCAGCGTTACGGTGGCGTGCAGCCCCGCTTTCATGAGTGGGGCATAAGCCTGCGGCACACTCACGTACACACGCAGTGGATCGACACGCGCAAGATTGAACATCTGCGCGCCGGTCGAGGATCCCGCATTAATCAGCGCGCCAGGATCGACGGTGCGGCGGGTAATCACGCCGTCAAAAGGCGCATAGACATTCTTGAACGATTCCATTTGCTCGAGCCGGCGTACACTGGCATCGGCGGCCGCGAGGTTCGCCTTCGCCTGTTCGTAGCCGCTGGATAGCTGATCGGCCTCCTGCTGCGAAACGGAGTCCGTCTTGCGCAAATTCTCCCAGCGATCCGCGGAAATCTTCGCTATTCCCAACGCCGCTTTGATTTGTTCACGGCTGGCGCGAGCCTGAGAAAGCTCCTGATCGACTTCGGGAGTGTCGATGTTAGCCAGCAGTTCGCCCTTGTGAACGTGGCTCCCCATGTCCCTGTACCACTTCAAGAGATAGCCGTTGGTACGCGCGAATATAGGGGACTCTTCATAGGCCAGCAGATTGCCCGGAAGAATCAGCTCGTCGGTCGACGCTTCCATCTGCGGCTGGACGACCGCAACTGTTGGAATCGCGGCCGACTCAGTTTCCTTCGCGAGCGCGTCCGCCTCACTCTTTCGCGTCAGCAAGGTCACCGTGCCGGCCGTGATCAGCACGAGGAGCACGGCTCCAACCAGAATCTTGGCGCGGCTGGCGGGAGCGGGCGGAAGGTCGGGCGGGCGCTCGATCTGGGCGTGGACGCGAGCAGGCTGATCGGTGTCGGCGTCATGCCGCGGTATGGTAGGTTGTTCGACTGACATATCACGTCTCCAAAACTATTTCTCGCTCGCTTCTAACCGAGCATGCCGGCGGCCATGAATAATGGCAAACACGCTCGGCACAAAAAACAAAGTCGCTACTGTGGCAAAAAGCAAACCGCCAATCACGGCGCGGCCCAGTGGCGCATTCTGTTCGCCGCCTTCTCCAAATCCGAGCGCCATCGGCACCATGCCGATGATCATGGCGAGCGCCGTCATGATGACCGGCCGCATGCGCGTATAGCCGGCTTCAATCGCCGCTTGCAGCGGGGGTACGCCCATATCCATGCGGTCACGCGCGAATGAGACCATCAGAATCGAGTTAGCAGTCGCCACGCCCATGCACATGACCGCGCCCGTCAGCGACGGGACGCTGAGCGTGGTGCGCGTGATCAGCAGGAACCAGCAGATGCCGGCGAGCGCACCGGGCAGCGCGGTAATGATGATGAACGGATCGAGCCACGACTGAAAGTTCACCACAATAAGGAGATAGACGAGCACGATGGCGCCAAGTAAGCCGATGCCCAGACCAAAAAACGAGGAGCGCATCGTCTCCACCTGGCCGCGCACCACCATGGTTGTGCCGCGGGGCAGATGATCCTGAAAGGGCTTGAGCGTTTTCATGATGTCGGATGCAACGCCACCCAGGTCTCGGCCTTGCGTGCTCGCGTATACATCAATGACGGGCTGCACCGAGTAATGGCTCACCACAGCGGGCCGCGCGATAGGGGTCATCTGCACGAGGTTGCCGAGAACTTGCGGGCCAGCTGCGCTCGAGCTATTCACCGGCGTATTCATCAGGTCCTGAAGCGAAGTCATTTTGTACTGCGGCGACTGCACGGCGATGGAATAACTCACGCCGTTCTTGGGATTCAGCCAGAAATTCGGTGAAGTTTGAAAACTGCCGCTCAAGGTCACGAGCACGCTTTGCGCCACGTTCTGCGCGGTCAAACCGACCTGGTTGATGCGCGTGCGGTCCATGTCAAGGAAGAGCGTAGGCAAGCTCATCATTTGCTGCACGTGCACGTCGGCGGTTCCGGGAATCTCTTTAACTTTGTTCGCGATTCTTTGGCCGATGTCGTAACTCGAACGCATGTTCGCGCCCATGATCTGGATGTCGATGGGCGCAGGCAGACCGAAATTCAGGATCTGGGAAACGATGTCTGCGGGTTGGAAGAAAAATTCCACGCCGGGAAAACGCGAAGGCAGTTCGCGGCGCAACCGCCGTATGTACGTCGCGGTGGGATGATGATGCTCCGGGTTCAGCGAAATCAGAACTTCCGCGTCGTTGGTGCCGATGACGCCGGAATTGTTATAGGAGAGATTAATGCCGGAATAGGGCACGCCGATGTTGTCGAGCATCGTCTCCATTTCATTCTTGGGGATGGTGTCGCGCAGTACAGCCTCGACTTCGTCGCAGAGCTTTGCCGTCTCCTCGACGCGCAATCCGGGGCGCGCACGGAAATGCAGCCTAATCAAGCCAGCATCCACTTGCGGGAAAAAATCCTGCCCCAGGAGGAAGACGAGCCCTAGTGAGAGCACGCAGAAAATCACGAAGCAAACGGAGAAGAGGCGGCGGTTTTCGAGCGTGGTCTCAAGCATCTGCTGATAACCGGCGCGAAACTTGTCGAAGCCGCGCTCGAATCGGCGCTGGAATTTGGCGAAGACATTTGTCGGTTCGAGCGCGCGGTGCTCGTGCCCGCGCATGATAAACATCACCATGGTCGGAATCAAGGTTCGCGAGAGCAGGTAGGAGGCCAACATGGCGAAGCAGACTGCCTCCGCCATCGGCACGAATAAGAAGCGCGCGACGCCTGCGAGGAAGAACATGGGCACAAACACAATGCAGATACACAACGTGGAAACGAAGGCTGGGACCGCAATCTGCGATGCGCCGTCGAGTATGGCCTGCTTCATTTCCTTGCCCATGGCAAGGTTGCGCTCAATGTTTTCTATTTCGACGGTCGCATCGTCCACCAATATGCCGACGGCGAGGGCCAGACCTCCGAGGGTCATGATGTTGATGGTTTCGCCCAGCGCGCTCAACAGAATCACCGAGACAAAAATCGACAGTGGAATGGAGACGGCGATGATGACCGTCGGGCGCCAGTCACCGAGAAAAAGCAGAATCATGGCAGCCGTCAGACAGGCAGCGGTCAGTCCTTCGCGCAAGACGCCTTGAATGGACGCGCGTACAAACAGCGATTGATCGAACAGAGCCTTGATGTTTAATTCCGGTGGTAACTGCTGGGCCGCCTTGGGAACGATCGCCTTGATTCCGTCGACCACTGTCAGCGTTGAACCGCCCAATTTGTACATAGACATGAGCACGCCGCGCACGCCGTTCTGGCGAACGATGTTGGTCTGCGGCGCGAAGCCATCGCGAACGTGCGCTACATCGCGCAGGTACAGCGTAGAGCTGTTCGAGGTCTTCACTGGCAGATCGTTCAGTTCGTCGATCGTCCGCGGAGTTCCGTTCATCTCCACGTCGTATTCGGTGGGACCGATTTTGGTCGTGCCCGAGGGCAGAATCAGGTTCTGAGCCGATACCGCATTCACAATGTCATTCGGAGTCAGACTGTAGGCCTGAAGCTTCGCGATATCGAGATCGACTTGCACCTGGCGTATCTTGCCGCCGTAGGGATAAGGCGTGGCCGCTCCCGGCACTGTGGTTAATTGGGTGCGCAGAAAATTCTGGCCCAGATCGAAGAGTTGCTGCTCCGGCAGAGTCTTGCTGCTCAGGCCGAGTTGCACGACAGGAGTTGTCGACGCGGAATAGGTAATCACGAGCGGCGGCGTCGTGCCTGCGGGCAGTCCGCGCAGGACGGTCTGGCACATGCCCGTCACCTGGGTCATTGCCATGGAAATATTGACGCCCGGCCGGAAGAAAATCTTGATCACGGCCATGCCGCTCAGCGACTGCGATTCCATGTGCTCAACGTCGTTGACGGTGACCGTGAACCCGCGCTCGGAGTTGGTAACGATGCGGTCGGCCATTTCGCCGGGATCGAGACCGGCGTAGTTCCAAACCACGCTGATCACGGGGATATTGATGTCGGGGAAAATATCGACTGGGGTTCGCAGAATTGTGATGGGCGTCAGAATGATGATGAGTAACGCCATCACTACAAACGTGTACGGCCGGCGAAGCGCTAAAGCAACTATCCACATAGGCTTGCGACTGCTAACAACTTGTTCTTACTTTCACCAAGAGAGTCGATTTCGACTAGCCCCAATGTGCGGCCCAAGGCCGCTATCGAAAGAAGTGCCCCAGCCGCCCGATCAGGGCTGCATGAGAATTAAGATTCAAAACAATACGTTTCGGATTTAAATTATATTAGACTTTCCCTATGGCGCAAACTCCGGCTCCGGCTGCCACTTTACACAAAGGTAATGGCGATAATGGCAAGCGTCCGCCTGGGCGCCCCCGCAGCGAGGAATCGCACCGCGCCATTCTGCGCAGCACTCTCAAACTGCTTCGCCAGCCGGGTGGGTTTTCCGAACTCAGTATTGAAGCCATAGCCGCCGACGCCAATGTAAGTAAAGCTACGGTTTACCGCTGGTGGCCGAGCAAGGCTGCGGTGGTGGCCGACGCTTTCGCTACCAGTTCCGAAGACGAACTTCAGTTCCCGGACACCGGTTCTCTGCGCAAGGATATGGCGGTGCAGATGCGCCGGCTGATTCGCATTCTCCGCTCAGAGCGCGGCAAGGTGGTGGCTGCACTTGTGGCAGGCGGCCAATCCGATCCGGAATTGATTGAGGCGTTCCGCGAGCGCTTTTTGTGGCCCCGCCGCCGCCAGGCTTACAAGAGACTTCAGGCCGCGATGGGTCGCGGCGAACTGGCACGCAACACCGATCTCGATCTCGTCCTCGACGCGCTGTACGGAGCGATTTACATGCGGCTCATGATTCAACACGCCGAGTTGCGCGAAGAATTAGCCGATCAAATCTGCGCGATGGTGCTGAAGGATTGCAAAGAGCGGTAGTGTCTGGCGGACGCGAAGACCGATGTGGCGTCGGGAGAATGCCTTGCGGCGTTCGGGAATTTGTTTGAGGGGGGGTAGGGGTCCTTCGACTGCGCGGGGCTTCGCTTCGCTTACCCCGTTTCGCTCAGGAAGACATACCTTTTTGCAGCCGCGCGGCCGTCGCTCAGGTTAGCGCCCAAAAGGGTGGCGCGAACCCTTCGACAGGGCAAGGTCCACGCCACACTTGATCAGGTTGCTACTTCACTACATGGTGCGGTGAAGCTCGCTTCAAGATCGCGAGCAGCCGCGTCGCCGACGGCGGAGGCGGGACTTTTCCTTCGCGCACAATTTCTTTCGCGCTCAGTTCCTTGCCGTACAGCGCCTTGTTCCCGCCATCGTCGGAGCGCATGGTCGAGCCTTCCAGCGACACGCCAGCAAAAAGTCCCTGTGCGCGCGAATAGGAGAGAATCTCGGCTTTCATCACGACGTCGGTTTCCGCCGATGTATCGCGCCCCTTCGGACCCGCCGCTGCCGAAGCATCCGCGCCGAGCTTGACCTTGCTCGACAGCACGGACTTCGCTCCCGATTCATTCATCACCAGCAGCACGAAATCCGTGGCCTGGGCTCCGATCTGGAAACCAAAGCTTCCGCCTTCCAACGCGAACATGGCGGGAGCGCTCCACGATCCCGAAAAATCCGGGCCTTTGCGGCACGTGATCAAGCCGCGCCCATAGCTGCCGCCCACAATAAACGCCGCTTTCTTCACCGACGGATAAATCACAATGCAGTCCGCCTTGTTGAGCAGATCCTTCGGAATGCCCTCCGGCATGCCTAGAATTTCCTTCATTACAGTGGCCGCCGCCTCGATTCTATCGGTCTCCTTCATCTCTTTGTCTTCGGCAAAAAGCGGCAGCGCGCACGCCGCCAGCATGACGAACAACACAGCCTTTTTTTTCATGGTGTCGCTCCTGTTTTTTGGATGAACTTTTCCTGGACTGCGTTTGCCGAGTTTCTCCCAAGCCAGCCCACGCGTCGGCAAAGAAAAACGGTCCCCACACAACGATTGTTTGATCCCCGATGCCCGACATTATCATGCCGCTTGTGAACCTGACAAATTGGCAACCTACGTGCTCGATCTCTTACTGGCAACTCGGTACCGGCAACTGGCTACCGGCATGGCTCTATTGCCATCTTCGCCGCGGCCGGATTACTATCTCTTCATTCATTTCGGCGTTCGCCTCACGGGATTTATCTTCAAAAGCAGTCGCATTTCCAAGGAGGACTTATGGGAGTCACAGTCTCGCCCAGCGGAATTCACCCGCTCGTCAGTGAATTTTTAGAGAAACCGCGCAAGATGCTGATTGACGGCAAATGGGTCAATTCTATTTCCGGGAAGACTTTCCCGACCTACAATCCCGCGACCGGAGAAGTGCTGGTTCAGGTCGCGGAAGGCGACAAGGGCGATATCGACGCTGCCGTTAAAGCCGCCCGCAAGGCGTTCGACAGCGGACCCTGGCCACGGATGACCGCCTCCGAACGCGGCAAACTGATCTGGAAACTAGCCGACCTGCTGGAGCAGCACGTCGAAGAATTCGCCACGCTCGAAACGCTGGACAACGGCAAGCCACTCACCGTTGCGCGCGCCGCCGACGTGCCGCTCGCCGCAGACCTCTTCCGCTACATGGCGGGATGGGCCACCAAGCTCGAAGGCACAACCATTCCTCTGTCTGTTCCTTACACGCCGGGCGCGCAATATCTGGCGTACACGCTGCGCGAGCCGGTCGGAGTGATCGGCCAGATCATTCCCTGGAATTTTCCGCTGCTGATGGCCGCGTGGAAACTCGGTCCGGCGCTGGCTGCGGGAAACACTGTCATTCTGAAACCGGCTGAGCAAACGCCGCTCTCCGCGCTCCGTCTCGGCGACCTGATCATGGAAGCCGGCTTCCCGGACGGCGTCGTCAACATCGTTCCGGGCTACGGAGAAACCGTGGGCGCCGCGCTTGCCGCGCACGACCTGGTCGACAAGATTGCCTTCACGGGATCGACCGAAGTCGGCAAGCTGATTGTTCATGCCGCCACCGGCAACCTGAAAAAAGTCTCCCTCGAACTCGGCGGCAAGTCGCCTAACGTCGTATTCAAGGACGCCGACCTCGATCAGGCCATTGCTGGATCGGCCAGCGCCATCTTCTTCAATCACGGCCAGTGCTGCTGCGCGGGCTCGCGCCTCTACGTGGAGCGCCCGGTTTTCGACCGGGTGGTGGAAGGCGTTGCGGCCAAGGCAAAGAAGATTAGAGTCGGTTCCGGCATGGAGCCGGCCACGCAGATGGGACCGCTGGTCTCCGAAGAGCAGTTGCAGCGCGTCTGCAATTATTTGGAAATCGGAATGGCCGAAGGAGCAAAAGCGGTTTCGGGCGGAAGGAAAATTGGCGGTAAAGGCTATTTCGTGGAACCCACGGTGCTGGTGGAAACCACGGACTACATGAAGGTGGTGAAAGAAGAAATCTTCGGGCCAGTGGTTGCCGCCATTCCCTTCGACGATCCGGAAGAGCTGCAAACGCGGGCCAATGATTCGATCTACGGCCTGGCTGCGGGAATCTGGACACACGATATTTCCAAGGCGCACAAACTGGCCGCGCTGCTGCGAGCGGGCACGGTTTGGATCAACTGCTATAACATTTTCGACGCCGGGCTCCCATTCGGAGGCTACAAGCAATCCGGCTGGGGAAGAGAGATGGGCAAGGACTCGCTCGAACTCTACACGCAGACGAAGGCGGTTTGCGCGAGATTGTAAGGCGAACGTTTCGGGAGCCCACTCATTCGCGAGAAGCGCGAATGAGTGGGGCGTCCGCTGTCCCCACGCGAGCTGAGACTCCGCGTTAGAATTTTCGATTATGCCTTCATTCAAACTCTCTTCCGTTCAGGTTGATGTTTTCACCGATCGCGCGCTCACCGGCAATGCGCTCGCGGTGGTGCTTGATGGGCGCGGGCTTAGCACCGAGCAAATGCAGGCTCTGGCTCGCGAAACCAATCTTTCGGAAACTACTTTCATTCTTCCCGGAGATCCCGCAGCCGAAAAATCGCGCGGCATTCGCGTGCGCATTTTCACGGTTCAGGAAGAACTTCCCTTCGCCGGCCATCCCACGCTCGGCACCGCTTTCGTCTTGCGCGGACACTCGGGCGCAAGCGAGGTTCTGCTCGAACTGAATGTGGGAACCGTTCCGGTGCGATTCGACGATCCGCCCGGCCAGCCTTCTTTCGGAGAAATGACGCAAAAAGATCCCGAGTTCGGCGCAGTCCACGATCGCGAAGCGATTGCGCGCGTCACCGGCCTGAGACCAGCCGATTTCGACGACGACGCTCCCATCCAGAGTGTTTCCACCGGAGTGCCTTTTACTATTGTGCCCGTGCGCTCGCTGAAAACGCTTCAGGCGCTGCGATTCGATGTGCATCGCGCGGCCGAGTATCTTGACCAGAGCGGCGGCAAGTTTTTTTATTTCGTTTCCCGCGAAACTGTCGATCCCAAAGCCCGCCTGCATGCGCGGATGCTTTTCTACAATGGAGAAGATCCCGCGACCGGCTCCGCCGCTGGAAGCTGTTCGGCTTGGGCGGTGGCACACGGAATTGCCGCGAGCAACGAGCGCATTTTGATCGAACAAGGGATGGAAATGCACCGTCCGAGCTGCATTTTTGTGCGCGCCACGAAGCGTGATAACCAAGTCGTCAATGTGCGCGTCGGTGGAAATTGTGTTGAAGTTCTTCGCGCCGAACTCACGCTGAATCTTTAACACGCCAGACGCAGCGAAGGTCGCGGCTCTGCGCGTTGTGCACTACCCGGCCATCCACCTGAGTGCCATTGGCGAGCGCGGCACTTTACCCGCATCATGATTGTGTCTAGGATTCATCTCGCCCTTAAATAAAAAAATAAATGGAATTCAAAAACTAGAGAAAAGCGTGACCGCAGTCCCCCGAGTCAAAGCGATGAAACCTAAGAAAACAATCCTCTGCGTCGACGATAACGAACAGACACTTTCTATACGCAAAATCATGCTTGAAACTCGCGGCTATCGTGTAGCCGCATGCAACAATGGCCAGGCCGCGCTGGAAGTTTTCCGTAGCGGCGGCGTTGATCTCGTCCTCACCGATCTCATCATGCCTGGCCTCGACGGCCCACACCTTATTGAAGAAATCAAAATGCTCTCGCCGCAAACGCCCGCCATTCTCATCTCCAGTCGGGTGAGGGTCTACGAACGCGAGACGCTCGCCGATCTGGTTCTTCCCAAGGGAATGTACGAACCTGCCGAGTTGCTGGAGAGAATCCGGCTGCTGCTTGTCCGGAAACGCGGGCCGAAACGGCCCGTCGAGGCGCCAGTTCGCCCGTCTGAGCGGGCCACTGTGGCTTGAGGGGCTGAATTCCTGGGAAAAAGACACCGCCGAGAATGGGTCGTGGTGCAGCTTGAAAAGGAAGCGAGCCAAACGCGCGATTTATGCGTCGCAAAAACCGCGACGCGACGCGCGGCTCGCCCAGATCCCTCGCTGCGCAAAAACCGCTTGCTCGGGATGACAATCAAACTGCACCGCTGCCAAGCGATGTCAGATCGGCGGGCAAGCTCAGTCGCTGTGATATCGTCATTACTGGATGCCGTCGTTCATCGAAGCCAGGGATCTCCGCAAAACCTACCGCGTCGGAAAAGTTGATGTGCCCGCGCTGCGCGGCATTTCTTTCAGCGTGGAGCGGGGAGAATTTGTTACGGTGGTCGGTCCCTCCGGCAGCGGCAAGTCCACCCTTTTTTACTTGCTCGGCGGGCTTACGCGCGCCGATTCCGGCAGCGTGACTATCGACGGCGTGGATTTCGCGTCTCTCTCTGATGGCGAGCGCACGCGCCTGCGCAAGAGCAAAATCGGATTCGTCTTTCAGAAATTCAATCTTCTGCCCACGCTCACGGCTCGCGGCAACATCGAGATTTCCGCGGACATCGCGGGCCATGGCGCACCCGACGCCGCCTTTCTTAAGAAAATCACCGAGATGCTCGGCATCGCCGCTCGTCTCGATCACCGTCCCAACGAGCTGTCTGGAGGTGAGCAGCAGCGCGTCGCGCTTGCACGCGCTCTCATCAATCGCCCTGCCATTGTTCTGGCCGACGAGCCGACCGGCAACCTGGATTCCAAGAATTCGGCGATTGTGCTTAACATGCTGCGGCAGTCGAATAAAGAACTCGGCCAGACTGTCCTCATGATTACGCACAATCCCGAGGCGGCCGAGTATGGCGATCGCGTAGTTCACATGCGCGATGGCATGATCGTCTTGCCCGACGAAGATCCGCAGTGGTCGCCACATCATCCTGCGGAACAAATACGCAGGTGAGCGGCTTGTTGAGCGCTTACTCGTTACACGGCGTCATGCCGGAAGCATTCGACTGCATGGTCGTTGACCATCCCGGTAGCCTGCATGAAGGCGTAGCAGATGGTTGAGCCGACGAAGTTGAAACCGCGCTTCTTCAGATCCTTGCTCATGGCGTCCGATTCTGCCGTCTGCGCGGGAAGTTTTTGTCCGCGACGCCATTGATTGATGCGAGGTTTCCCTCCGACGAACTGCCAGATATAGCTGTCAAACGATCCGAATTCTTTCTGCACGGCGAGAAACGCTTTTGCATTCGCGATGGCGGACGCAATCTTAAGCCGGTTGCGGATGATGCCCTCGTTGCGGAGAAGGCTCTGAACCTTGGCGCGGCTGTAGCGCGCGACTTTGGCCGGGTCAAAGCCATCGAAAGCGGTGCGGTAGTTTTCGCGCTTCTTGAGAATCGTGTCCCAGCTTAGTCCGGCCTGCGCGCCTTCGAGGATCAGAAACTCGAAGAAGATGCGGTCGTCGTGCTGCGGGACTCCCCACTCGGTGTCGTGATAGGCAATCGAGAGAGGATTCGTCGCCCAACGGCACCGGACCACGTTGTTCGGCGGGCTTTCGCGCTTTGCGTTCTTCATAGGCCTACGCGACGCTTTATCGGCGGGCGGGACGCCCGCCGGACAGCCGGCGAGACGCCGGCGCTACAACGACTCATCTAATCGCAGCACTGAAGTGCGGAGTGCCAAAGACACCTGCACGATCTTAGTCCTTGTTTCGTTCCTGCAACATGGCGCGCCGGAGAGCCTCATTGATGCGGGTTTGATAGCCGCGCCCGTCGCGCTGGAACCATTCCAGAATGTCGGCATCCAGCCGGACGGTAATCGGCTTTTTCACCGGCTTGTACATGCCGTCGAGGTCATCCGGCAGGAAGCGGGCGCGCTTCTTCGATCCCACCGAAGCCTCTGGTTTGCCGACCTTGCGCGGCGACTTCGTCCGCTTGGCAACTTGTTTTTTTTGCTTCATGCAACCCCCGGTGTACGGATGAAATTATGCTAACACGCGTATGTTTACAGTGTGCGCGCGGCGATTTCTGCCAGTTCCGGTCAGGAAACTGCCACTACAGAGGGCACAGAGGGGCACGGAGGATTTCTTACAGTGGGACGGCTAAATGGCCGCTTTAGGTTTCCAATGTTATCTCGCTTTCTTCGTATATGACTATGGTATAATGACTATGATTATGGGGAGCAGTTATGAAAACGATGGCGGCGGGTTCCTTTAAGACACATTGCCTGGCGGTGATGGACGAAGTGCTGGCGAAGCGCGAGGCGATTGTCATCACTAAGCGCGGCAAACCGGTGGTGAAGATCGTCCCAGCCGACCAGAAGGATGAGATCTACGGCTTCCATAAAGGCAAGGTAAAAATTCACGGCGATATTGTGGGGCCGATACTCACGCCCGAGGAGTGGGGAGATCTCTATTGATTTTGTTGGACACGCACGTCGTCCTTTGGCTGTTGTCCGACCCGGACCGGTTGTCGAAAATTGCCAGAGCGGCTATCGACGAGGCCCGGCAGAACGAGGACGGGTTGGCTATTTGCGGGATTACTCTGTTGGAAATTGCGACGGCCAATCTAAATGGGCGAATTGCCCTCAGTATGAGCCTGGAGTCGTTCTTGCAAGACGTTGAGGAGCGATTCGTTGTACTGCCGATCAGCGCTCGCGCCTGTGCGCGCACGCTGACTCTGCCGGCGGGCTATCCGAAAGATCCAGCGGACCGGGTGATTGGGGCGACGGCGCTGGTGGAAGGGATGGGCTTGGTCACGGCCGACCGGGTGATTCGGCGGGCGAAGGTGGTAAGGACGATTTGGTGAGGGTCGCCGGTGCTCAGTCCGGCAGACTGTGGGCATGATGAGTGCAATCGCCGTGGCTGTTGAAAGAGGACAGTCAGCGGAACGTCTTTTTCAACAGCCACGCCTGATTACAACAATTGACGGCCCGCCCTGATTCTCGCGGCATTGCTTTGTGCTCTGCCTAATGTTCCTTTGATCTTCGATCATTGCGCTGTTCGTTTCAGTTGCCGCAACAGATCAATCCCCACCAACACGACAAAGGCCCAAAACGCATAGATAACCACGTTCGCAGCGTCTGCTTCAAGATTGCAGCGCAATAGGGAATGGCAATTCGGATGCCAGCGCATCATGAAGTCGACACCTGGACTAAGTGCAACCACGACCGGGCTATGCAGAAATCTGCTATGTAGGATTCCGTCAAGGATTCCGGTCACTGCGACTCCGATGAACAATGACCACCACAGATGTCGAAAAAGACGACGACGCCAAGCGACGAGCATCGTGGTCTGGCAAGGCGGTCTCATAGTCCTATTAGACACCGAAATGCGGTAGGCAGATGTGACGGGAGTGGGGTGTTCAGTGAATTGTCGACAAAATCGCCATTACGCTCATTGAGTGCGTAATCGCTGTCGCCGTCAGCGAGAGGACCGAAGCGAATCTCTACTCTACCGTCACTGACTTGGCCAGATTTCTAGGTTGATCTACGTCGCAGCCGCGGCGCACCGCTATGTGGTAGGCGAGCAGCTGCAAGGGCACAATTTCCAGAATCACGGATAACTCTTCCGGCGCGGGCGGCACGTAGAGCACGTGGTCCGCATCTTCGGCAATCTCGGTGTCGCCTTCGGTGGCGAGCGCAATCACGATCCCGGAACGCGCTTTTACTTCCTGCAAATTTGAAATCGTCTTTTCGTAGCGCGTCATCGACTGCGTGCTGTTGACGTCGCGGGTCGCGATCACCACGACTGGAAGATTCTCGTCGATCAGCGCGTTCGGCCCATGCTTCATTTCGCCCGCGGGGTAACCTTCGGCGTGGATGTAAGAAATTTCTTTAAGCTTGAGCGCGCCTTCGAGCGCGATGGGATAGTGAATGCCGCGGCCGAGAAACAAGAAGTCCTGCGCGCGAATATAGGTCTTGGCTAACTCGTCGCAAGTTTCATCGTGGGTGAGAATTGTTTCGAGCTTGGCGGGGATAAGAGTAAGCTGCTGAATCGCCGCCTTGGATTGCTCGGGTGTAAGTGTGCCGCGGAGTTCCGCCAGATAGAGCGCGAACAAATAGAGCGCGGTCAGCTGTCCGGTGAAGGCCTTGGTGGAGGCGACGCCAATCTCTGGCCCGGCGTGGGTGTAGATGGTGCCGGCCGCTTCGCGCGTAATCATGGAGCCCACCACGTTGCAGATGGCGATGCTCTTCGTTCCCTTGGCTTTGGATTCACGCTGGGCCGCGATGGTATCGGCGGTCTCGCCGGATTGCGAAATCAGCATGGTGAGTGTATCGGGCGCGAGGATGGGATCGCGGTAGCGCCATTCGCTGGCGTAGTCGACCTCAACGGGAACGCGCGCCAGGGTTTCGATCATGAACTTGCCAGCTAGTCCGGCATGCCAACTGGTGCCGCAGGCGGCGATATTGATTTTCCGGAGAGCCTTGAACTCAGCTTCGGTGACTTGCATTTCATCGAGGAATATCTTGCCCGTGTCCTGCGAGACGCGGCCGAGCGTGGTGTCGCGGACGGTGCGCGGCTGCTCATAGATTTCCTTGAGCATGAAGTGCTTGAAGCCGCCCTTTTCCGCCATGATCGGATCCCAGGTGATGCGCTGCGGCTTGCGCTCGACAACGTTACCGTCGAAATCGGTGACCTTTACGCCCTGCTGCGTGATGATGGCGAGGTCGCCATCGTTCAAGAAGAAAAGGTCGCGAGTGTGATCGAGCAGCGCAGGGACGTCGCTGGCGACAAAATATTCATCCTTGCCTATGCCAATTACTACAGGCGGTCCATTGCGGGCCGCGACGATCTTGCATGGGTCGTCGGTTGCAATCACGACCAGCGCGAAGACTCCGGTAAGCTCTTTGACAGCCTTGCGAACGCCTTCCTCAAGCGAGGGACGATGACCGTTCCCGGTCTGGAGATAGTGCTTCTCGATGAGGTGCGCGATAACTTCGGTATCGGTCTCGGTGGTGAACTTATGGCCTTCGGAGATAAGCTTTTTCTTGAGCGAGAGATAGTTTTCGACAATGCCGTTGTGAACGACAACGATCGTGCCTGTGCAGTCGCGATGAGGGTGAGCGTTCTCTTCGGTAGGGCGGCCGTGTGTGGCCCAGCGCGTGTGACCGATGCCGTAGGTGCCGTCGAGTGGCCTAAGGCGGATGACTTCCTCGAGATTCCTGAGCTTGCCTTCGGCGCGCCGAACCTGGAGGCCCTCGCCGTTTCCCGCCACCGCAATTCCGGCCGAGTCGTAGCCGCGATACTCAAGCTTCCGCAACCCCTCGATAATGACGGGGACAACTTCCTTCTTTCCGACGTACCCCACAATGCCGCACATCTATGAAATTTCTCCTTGGTGGCGTGTCCGCGAGGAAGCGTCGGCTGCCGGGCTGAGATCAAGCGACATGTCACGGAAGACTTGGAACTGCGCGGCCGAAGCCGTACCCACCTAAAACCTACTCTTCGAGGGAGAAGCGAAACTCCTCAATCACGGGGTTCGTCAGAACTTCACGGGCCATGCGTTCGATTTCCGCTTCCGCTTCGGGCCTGGAGACACCATTTTTCAAGGTGATTTCGAAATATTTGCCCTGCCGGACTTCCTCGAGCCCGTGGTATCCGATCTTATTGAGGGCGCCTTGGATGGTTTTGCCTTGAGGATCGAGCACGCTCTTCTTCAGCGAAACGTAGACTTGGGCTTTCATCGACAAGGCGATTATACGTCAGTGGCACGGAAGTTCATCTGGGGTTTTCCTTATGGAAGGTATTCCGAATGGACCATTCCCTAAAGTTCGGCGGGGTGCTTTGGCGAAGTGATCTTGCGTGTGTCAAACCGATGTACAACATGCGGAAAAAGGCTGTAGCCCGCGCAGAACGGCAAACAGGCTGCTAAGAAAGCTCTGATTTAGTATCCGCAAAAAGCGGAAAACCACAGGGTACACGGAGGCCCCCAGAGACTTAATCAGAGCCCCTAAAAGCGCAATTCTATTTTCAGCAACTTAGCGGCACGAGTGGAAGAGGCTGCGGAAAAAGTCCCAGGAATGCAGATTCCTCGCCGTCCTCACCGCGCAAGCGCGGTTGCGGACGATTCGGAATGACAAAACTAAAGGACTTGGCGGTGCGGCCGAAAGCCGCACCCTTTCAAAACAGGTACAGAAATGACTTTTTCCGTAACCTCTGGAATTCGTACCCTTCCCTGATTTACTGGGGTGCTTCCGTTTGGTCAAGGGCGGACAATCGGCGGTCGATTTCGGCCAAGGACTGCTCCAGCATGGAGCGATGGCGGGCGTGGGTGGCCGCTTCCAGTTGGCGAACCAGGCTCTTGCGGGATAAGTGTAGGCCATCGCGTTTTCGGTTGAGTGTTTGTTGGGTGACCGACAAACCGGGGCGCGAGGAACTGTGCCGATCCGCCATCTCCGCTTGTTGCTGTTCTACGGACTTACTTTCCCATCCCCGTGCCATTTTGGGCTTTCTTGAAATTTACGATTTCCGAACAGCTTTTAAAAAAATGTTATGGCCAGTCTGACTCAAACGAGAATGCGCTGTTCCAGGGAAGCTCCGACTAAGTCTCCAGCAAAAAAAGCGTAACCACGGGGGTGCGCGGCGAGCCGTAGACTTAATCAAAGTCTCCCTAGTATAAACAGAATAGCGGTCTCGCAGCCGAGCTGTCTCTCGAACCTGAGAGATAAATAAAGATTAGTTCCCAAGAGATGGAATTAACAACTGCGAGTCACCGAACCTGATCCACGCGGCTTGGCCGCTGCGTGGACGCAGACCTGCTCATAACTGACGAGAAGGAGACCCCGCATTAAGATACGCGGGGCAAGGTCTGGCCCATGGAAGAGCACGCCCCTGGCGCCGATGCGCGCAGTCAAACATCGGAAGTCCCAAATCAAACGAAGCCAGAAGCTGGCGCACAACGTGCGGACAGCGAGATCCTGCAGGCAATTACGGATGTAATCGTCGGCGATGCCGCTTCGCCGGAACTATTCAAGAAGCTCGTGCCTACGCTGCAAGAACTAGCCAATTGCAATGTCGTCAGTTTCGCCTTGTACGATGCAAAACGGGATGGCCTTGTTACGGAAATCTGGAAAGGGGGTTGGGACACTGGAGTGGGCAAGTTTTTTTCCGTGGACCAGACTCCCTGCGGATGGGCGTGGCGAAACCAGGAGCCGATCGCGATTCCAGACCTGGAACGGGAGACGCGGTTTACGGAAATTGCCGGAGAGTTGCGCAACCTAGGAGTGAGGTCCTACACCGCACTGCCCATGAGCACTCCGACGCACCACTACGGATCGATAGGAGTCGGTGGGATGGAGGCGGGGGCGCAAAGTGCTGTCAAGCTGTCGTCTCTGCAACGCGCTGCCGCATGGCTGGGGCTGGCGGTCGAAAATCGCGAAGTTCATCTCCAATGGCAAACGCTGCAGGACCGCCATCGGAGCCTGGCAGCGATCACGAGCGAGGTTTCAGCGCTCGATTTGGAGCAGTTGATTCCACGCATATTTGCCAGCGTGCAGCAAATTACCACTTACGACTATGCCCGGCTGGGAGTGCTCGATGCGGACTCGGGATGGTTGCGCGTGCGGGGCGTAGATGGCGGCCCGCAGACGGGAGTTCAACTGCGCGAGGGCCAGTCGATCCGGGCTGCGAATGCGATTTCGGCGCGGGCGATTGAATTGCGGCGCGCGACTTTCCATGGCGCCGATGAACTCGCGTTGTTCAGCGACGCGGTAGCCGGTGAGATTCGCAGTAACGGCGTGAAGTCGCTTTGCAGCGTGCCTCTGATACTGGGGAACCAGGTACTGGGAACGATGCTTCTGGGAACTGTCCGAGAGAACGGGTTCAGCCGGGAGGATGGCGACTACTTGCTTCAGGCGGGAACGCAGATTGCGATCGCCATTCACAATGCCACTCCTCACCCCACCGTTGCAGAGACCAAGGACAGCTCCACGCGGGAAATGCGGCCTGTGGAGAGTGAGATTCGTGGCGAAGATGGGTCGGAAGAAATCATAGGGAAAAGTCCCGCTCTCAAGCGCGTGCTGGACAATGCGGCGATGGTGGCCAAAACCGACGCCACGGTTCTGCTTACGGGGGAAACTGGGACCGGGAAGGAAAGGGTTGCGCGCGCGATCCACCTGATGAGTTCACGGAAAGGCAAACCATTCATTAAATTAAATTGCGCGGCCATCCCCACTGGCCTGCTGGAAAGCGAGCTGTTCGGCAATGAGAAAGGCGCCTTCACCGGCGCAGTAAGTCAGAAAGTAGGCCGCCTGGAGCTGGCCGATCAGGGCACGTTGCTTCTCGATGAAGTGGGAGAGATTTCTCTGGAACTGCAGCCCAAGCTGCTGCGGGTGCTGCAGGACCACGAGTTCGAGCGCTTGGGCGGGACGAAAACCATTCACGTGGACGTCCGTTTGATCGCGGCTACCAACCGCGACCTGGAGCAGGCGGTTGCAGAGAAGGTGTTCCGCGCCGATCTGTTCTACCGACTGCACGTATTTCCGCTGCATTTGCCGCCTTTGCGCGAGCGGCGCGAGGACATTCCGCTGCTGATACGGAAGTTCGTGGAAGAATGCGCGGCGCGGCTAAAGAAGCGCATCGACATCATCCCCGACGAAGCCGTGGAAGCCATGATGAACTGGGAGTGGCCCGGCAATATCCGGGAATTGGAGAACTTCATCGAGCGATCCGTGATTCTATCGGATGACAACCGGCTGTGCCCGCCGGTCTCCGAACTGCGCGAATCGACCCGGCGGTCATCTGGTGAGGAAGGAACGCTGCACGACCGGGAAAGGGACCAGATTGTCGAGACTTTGCGTCAAACCCGCGGGGTTCTCTCGGGACCTGGCGGCGCCGCGGCGCGGCTTGGGCTGAAACGTACCACGCTGCAGTACAAAATGCAAAAGCTCGGAATTTCGCGCCGTGAATATCTCAATTGAGAACAAGAACGTGGCAGATGCCAGATTACCGGCAGGTTTGCCTAATAAGCGGCATTTCTAACTCTCCGCAAGATTGCCTTTAACAATTGGGAAGCCTCGCATGGAAGGACTTGACGCCTTTTCGTGTTGTGGCAGCCGAAGTGCACTGCCCGAAATGGCGTCTCGCGACCTCCCATCGCAAAAACCCCAAATTGATTTATGGCACCCCAAGGAGTATTTCCCATGGGTATCCCGCGACGTTTCGTTGCCCCAAGCGATTGTGTGAATTGTGGTCTTTGCCAGGAAGGTGATTTCTGCCATCTGGCATCCGACTCCTTGAAATTTCTGAGTGATGTCGGCCACCTTACACTGTATCCGGCCTACTCTGTTTTGCTGACGGAAGGCCAGCTACCGCAGGGCATTTATATCGTTTGCTCCGGACGGGTCAAGCTTTCGGTCGAAAGCCGCGAAGGTAAGACCGTCATTCTTAAGATCGCTGAAAACCGGCAGGTGTTGGGCCTGAGCGCAATCATTTCGGGAAGACCGGCGCCGATCACGGTTACAACGATCGACTTTTGCCAGATCAAATTTGTCGAGCGCGAAAATCTCCTGCGTCTCATCGAACGCGACAGCCAGATTGCTTACCGGTGCGCCCGAATGCTGGCCACTGAGGTCAGCGAGAGCTTCGACGACGTTTATGACCTGCTGCTGGCCCGCAGTTCCACGGAAGAGCTGGCGCGGCTTTTGCTTTCGTGGGTCTCCGGCGAACCGCGCAACCTGGACTTGCGCGTGCAGGCGGAGTTTACGCATGAGGAGATCGCACAGATGATCGGATCCTCGCGCGAAACTGTGACGCGGCTTCTGAGCGATATGAAACGGAAAGAGCTGATTCGGTTTGAAGGCTCGATGCTCGTAATTCCCAATCGGGTAGCATTGCAGGCCATCGCGTAAGTTTTGAGAGACCCCTCCCCCGGGCGGACGTTGCAGTTTGTGCGGCCGCCCCTTTTTTCTCTTCGCCGGGAACTCCGATTCATGAGGGCGAGGCCCTCAGGGGCTAAAAGCCAACCTATTTAGAGGTTGACCAACTCGCGCAGGCGGCGGGTTTGGGCGCGGCTCACTGGGATCTCGGTTTGCTTGCGGTCATCCATGCGCAGCTGGTAGGAACTCTTGAACCAGGGCACGACTTCGCGGATGTGATTGATGTTCACCAGGAAGGATCGGTGGGCGCGCCAGAACTGGCTGGCGTCGAGATTTTCGAACAGTTCCTCGAGCGTGCGGCAGTTGGATTGGCCTTCCATGCCAGCGTGGCCGCTGGTGGTGACGGTGATGACGCCATCCTCGATGGTGGCGAAGCAAATGTCCTTGGCATCGGCGAGCAACAAGCGCCCCGCCGCCTTGATCAGAATCTTGGCAGTGGACGGCTTCTGCGATTCCAGCTTGCGCACAAGGTTTTCGAGCTTCTCGTCGGAGCCAGCACCTGCATCCAGCTTGGCGCGGGCCTTTTCGATGGACTGCGCGACTCGCTTCTTATCGAACGGTTTCAGAATGTAGTCGACTGCATTTACCTCGAATGCCTTGACCGCGTACTGATCGAAAGCGGTGGCAAACACGATTTGCGGCAGCGGAACCTTGCGGTCGAGCAGTTTCTTGATCACGCCGAAACCGTCGAGTCCGGGCATCTGCACGTCGAGGAAGAGCAGGTCGGGGTTGTGCTCGCGAACCAGGTTGATGGCGTCGAGTCCGTTCTTGCCTTGCGCGAGGACGTTGACCTCGGAGTGATTGAGCAGATAGGCAAGTTCGTCGCGCGCGAGTTGTTCGTCATCGACGATGACAGCAGAAAGGGGCATAGAGAAGCCAAGGGGCTCGATGGCAGCGAGCTGCTTCTTATAAGTATAGCGGCCTCAAAGAGACTTCGACAACGTCAGCGCCTGCTCATGTCGCGGCATTTTCAATTGCCAGCGTCATGCCCATGCCTCCGCTGACGCAGAGGGTAGCAAGGCCGCGGCGGGCTTTGCGGCGAAGCATTTCGTGGAGCAGAGTGACGGTGATGCGCGCGCCCGTGCCGCCGATTGGATGACCGAGCGCGATTGCGCCGCCGTTGACGTTGAACTTATCGCGGTCCAAATGGAGCTCGCGGTCGCAAGCCAGCACCTGAGCGGCAAAGGCTTCATTCAGCTCGACCAGATCGAAATCCGCGAGCTTGAGGCCTTGCTTCTGCTCAAGCTTGCCGATGGCCGGGACCGGGCCGATGCCCATGACACGGGGATCGACTCCGGCAGAAGTGGCGGCTAGGATTCGAGCGAGGGGCTTGAGATTGTTTTGCTGGACGAACTTCTCGCTAGCCAGGACCAGCGCGGCTGCGCCATCGGTGATGCCGGATGAATTTCCAGCCGTAATTGTTCCCGTCTTCGAAAATACAGGGGATAACTTCCCTAGCTTTTCGAGCGACACATCGGGGAACAAGTGTTCATCGCGCGAAAAAACGGTCGCGCCTTTTTTGCCTTCAATCGTGACTGGAACGATCTCGGCGTCAAAGCGGCCAGCGGACTGGGCTGCCGCGGCACGCTGTTGCGAGGTGAGCGCGAACTGGTCTTGCTCCTCGCGGGAGATCTTGTATTGCTCGGCGAGGAGTTCGGCGGTCTCACCCATTACCATTTTCGCGAGCGGGCAGAAGAAACCATCGCGGTACATGCCGTCGACCAGCTCCTGATTGCCGAGCCGATAGCCCCAGCGCGCGTCGAGATAATAAGGAAGGCGCGACATGGACTCGGTGCCACCGGCGAGCGCGCACTCAAGATTGCCGACTGCAATTTCCTGAAAGGCGAGCGCGATGGACTTCATGCCGGAGGCGCACGCCTTGTTCACGGTGTAGGCAGGCACTTCTTTCGGCACTCCACTGCGGATGGAAATTTGCCGGGCTGGATTGGGGCCGCCGCCGGCCTGGCGCGCGTTGCCGAAGATCGTCTCCTCCACGTGCGCGGGCTGGATGCCGGCGCGTTCAATGGCTGCTTTGGCGGCGACTGTGCCCATGTCGGCGGCGGTTAGCGAGGCCAGCGAGCCCCCGAACTTGCCTATGGGCGTACGCACGGCGGACAGGATGTAGACGGGATTCAACGAGCCTCCAGAAACGTTTTAGTCTAGCACCGGAGGTCGGCACCTCGATCCAGGCCAAGGCGGCGCGATACACTAAATCGCGTGAACGTTCTCTACGGGATCAATACGGTGATCGAAGCGCTCAAGGCGCGCGGCCGCGCCTTCGAATGGGTGGGCGTTGCGAAAGAACGAAACGATATTCGCCTGAGGCGCATCATTGACGAGTGCCGCAAGATCGGCATTCCCGTGCGCGTTTTGACACGCGTGGAACTGGACGAAATTGCGGTGGCCGGGGCCCATCAGGGCGTGGTGGCGATGACCTCGGCAAAGCAATACACCGACCTGGATGACTTAGTGGCGGCTCGGCGCGGTGAGCATTCGTTGATCGTCGTGCTCGATGGCGTAGAGGACCCGCACAATCTGGGAGCGATTCTGCGCACAGCCGATGCCGCTGGCGCAGATGGCATCGTGATCCCGGAGCGGCGCTCGGTCGGCGTGACCGGCACGGTGGCGAAAACATCGGCGGGCGCGAGCGAGCATCTGCCGATCGCCAAGGTCACGAATATTTCGCGGGCGCTCGAGGATCTGAAAGCGAAGGACCTGTGGGTGGTTGGCCTGGACGAGCGCGGGCAGCAGAATTATGACGCGGTCGATTACAAAATGCATTGCGCGGTGGTGCTGGGGGCCGAAGGCAAGGGCGTGCACGATCTGGTGCGCAGGCATTGCGATTTTCTGGTCTCGATTCCCATGCTGGGGAGGGTGCCGTCGCTGAATGTTTCGGTGGCTGCGGGCGTGGTGCTGTATGAAGTTGTGCGGCAGAGGCGGCTGGGCGCATCGAAGAAAGTATGAGACGAGCAGTTATCGCGAGATACCTTACGAACTTTTTCTGTGTCCTCTGTGTCTGCTGTGGCTCCAGCTTTTCCGCCGCGGCGATTAACCGCGAGGCATTCACCATCACGAAATACGATCTCGAAATGCGCCTCGAACCGGAGCAACAGCGGCTGGGCGCGCGCGGAAAGATTACGCTGCGCAACGACTCTGCCCAGCCGCAGAAAATCGCCGCGCTGCAAATTTCTTCGTCGCTGAATTGGCGGTCTATTCGTGCCGGCGGCAAGCCGCTGCAGTTTGTATCTCAGACATTCACATCCGACGTCGATCACACAGGCGCGCTTTCGGAAGCGATTGTCACGCTGCCCGTCGGAGTCAAGCCGAAGGACTCCGTGGAGTTGGAGATCGGATACGAGGGTGTCATTCCATTGGATATGACTCGGCTGACGCGCGTGGGCATACCGGAAGAAATTGCCCGGAATACTAGTTGGGATCAGATTGGCAGATCGTTCACGGCAGTGCGCGGCGCGGGATACGTGGCTTGGTATCCGATCACGACGGAGTCGGCGGATTTTTCCGAAGGCAATGGCCTGTTTGAAGTCGTGAATCGATGGAAAGCACGCGAGGCGGGGAGCGAGTTCAACGCGAGGTTTGAATTAACCGGCGCGGGCGGAGATGCGGCTTTGTCGTTAGTGTGCGGCGGCGGGGCTGTCAGCGGGCCGAATGGCGGAATCGATAACAAGCCAGCCAAGAACGAACAAGCCGAGGGCCAGCGCGTGCGAACCGGCTGCGCATGGAAGCAGCTTGGATTAGTCGCGCCCACGTTTGCGGCAGCGGGTTATATAGGTTCGTCGAAACCTCCTTTAACTGTCTTCGCGCTGGCAGGACATGAATCCGGTGCAGCGATTTATATAGAGGCCTTCGATCCGGCATCGAAATTTGTCACTGAGTGGTTCGGCAAGCCTACGGCACCAATCGCCATCGCGGATTTTGCCGATCCGCACGCGGCTCCCTTTGAGAGCGGAACTTTGTTAATGGTGTCGATGGCGGGAGAAGATACCAAGCTTGCGGGCATCAATCTGGTGCACGAACTGGTGCACTCAGCATTCGCTTCGCCGCAACCGTGGGTGTCCGAAGGCCTGGCGCACTTTGCGGAGGCGGCGTATCGGGAACAGCAAGGCGGGCGGGAAGCGGCGCTCGATTTGCTAGGCTTGCATCGCGCCGCCTTCATCGACTCTGAAAAGGATGTTGCCGCTGCGCCACAGAAGGATGCCGGGCAGCCGCTCTTGGCCACGTTCGATGAGACATACTACCGCAGCAAGGCGGCGTATGTGTGGTGGATGTTGCGCGATATGATCGGCGCGTCCGCTATCAAAGAAGCGATTCACAATTACCATCCTACGGACGATACCGATCCAAAATATGTTGAGCGGCTGATCGAAGCGGCAGCCAAGCGCGACTTGAGCGCCTTCTTTGACGATTGGGTCTACCACGATCGCGGCCTGCCGGATTTTCGTGTGCAGTCAGTTCATCCGTGGCAGGACGAAAGCGAGAAAAACGACAAGAAGGTACAGATGGTGACAGTCACACTGGAGAATCTCGGCGGGGCTGGAGCCGAAGTTCCTTTCACCATTTTCTGTGCAGAAAGTGAGATAACGAATCGCGTGGAGGTCCGGGCGAAAAGTGTGGCCACAACGCGGGTTGAATTGCCATGTGTGCCGATTGAGGTCGTGGTGAACGACGGCAGTGTGCCAGAAAGCGATTTGACTAATAACGTATTCAAGATTGCAACGCAGTAGATTGGTCAGTGGTTACAGGTCGGAGGTTAGAGGTTAGATTGCGGAGGTAAAGACAACATCTTCAGGTCGCTGCCGCCTAATCTCAACAGAAAGCCACTTTAGATAGTGCCCTGTTTTGGCTTTCACTTCTGCAATCTGACCTCTAACCTCTGACCTACGTAGACTTCTTGATACCGCAGGAGATGCCCTTTGGCTTACATCCAGTTTCTTGGCGCGGCCGGCACCGTGACCGGATCCAAGCATCTGATCAACACGAGTTACGATTCGAGTGGCAAACAAGGCTTTAAGGTTCTGATCGACTGCGGCCTATTTCAGGGCCAGAAGGAATGGCGCGAGCGCAACTGGCAGGACACGCCAGCTCCGGCGCGCGAAATCGATGCCGTCGTGCTCACGCACGCGCATCTCGATCATTGCGGCTGGATTCCCCGGCTGGTGAAAGAAGGTTTCCGCGGCCCGATTTATGCCACTCAGCCGACCATCGATTTGTGCTCGGTGGTGTTACCGGACTCCGGACATCTGCAGGAAGAAGACGCGGCGTTTCACAACAAAAAAGGAACGTCGCGGCACAGTCCCGCGCTGCCTCTTTATACCCTTGAAGAAGCGCAGCACTGCCAGCAGTATTTCAAGCCGGTCGAGGTCGAGACGACGATTCAGCTGAACCGCGAAATTTCTTTCCGCTTCGTGCGGGCCGCGCACATCCTGGGCTCGTGCATGGTGGAGGTGACGCTGAAGACAGATGGCCAGACGCGCCGACTGCTCTTCACCGGGGATATTGGGCGCGTGCGCAACAGCCAGATTGCACCGGGGAAGGTCGTGCACTCCGGCCCACAGGAGGGCGAAATCGCCGACGTGCTGGTGATGGAATCGACGTATGGCAATCGTGAACATCCGGTGAACGATGCGCGGCCGGAACTCGCGCGATTGATTCGCGAGACCGTCGGCCGCGGGGGCAGCGTGATCGTACCGGCATTCGCTGTCGAGCGTACACAGAAATTTATCTTCATCCTCAAAGAATTGATGGAATCGTCGCTGATTCCCGGCATCCCCGTTTATTGCGACAGCCCGATGGCAATCAAAGCAGTCGAGATTTTCATGAAGCATTCCGAGGAGTACACGCCGCAAGCAGCCGAGCTGATCGCGAAGTACGGCTCCCCCACCGAGTGGCCGGGCTTTACTTTCGCCTTGACACCGGAGCAGTCGAAGAAGATCAACGACAGCGTGTTTCCCTCGGTCATCATTTCATCGAGCGGCATGGTAACCGGCGGCCGCATTTTGCATCATCTGGCGCAGCGCCTGCCCGACCCGCGCAATCTCGTCGTCTTTATCGGCTTTCAGGCACCCGGGACGCGCGGCGCGATCATCAAAGGCCGCGCAGATGAAATCAAGATCTTCGGACAAATGATTCCGATTCGCGCGCAGATCGCAGCACTCGAACAATTCAGCGACCACGCCGATCCGCCGGAGTTGCTCGAATGGCTGCGGACGTTCAATAACCAACCGGGCGTGACTTATCTGGTGCACGGCGAACCACAGGCTGCTTCACAATTGCGCGATCTGATGAAGAAAGAGTTGCGATGGAATGTACAGATCGCAGAGTATATGGAAAGAGTACCGGTCCTGGCGACGTAACATAGCTTCTGAAAGCGATGAATGTCACGTATAACTTCACATATCCAACAGATGGACGTGGGTAACCTCCGTGTTCTTCTGTGTACTCGGTGGTTGGCTGGTTTGCGCCGCGCGACGACTTGGCTGATGGTTGCTGCGTTGTTTTCGATCTTGCTCTCAGGTTGCACGAGAAACTTCGCGAGCCCGACGGCGAAGGAAACGGCGGTGCACGCCAGCGCGGCGGCACTGAACGTCGAGGTCAGCGTCCCATTTCGTTTTGTCGCCTACGGAGACACTCGCTTTCACGATCCTGCCGACACCGACGCCGCCAATCCGGCGGTGCGCACGGCTCTGGTGCACGCTATCGCCGATTCCAATCCGTCGTTCATCTGTTTTACCGGCGACATCGTTTACAACGGCTACGATCAAAACGACTGGAGGATTTTCGACAACGACACTCGCGTATGGCGCGACAAACACATCCCCGTATTCCCCGCGCTTGGCAATCACGAATTTCACGGCGACGAAAAGACGGACCTGGCCAATTATTTTGCGCGCTTCCCCGATCTCAAGAACAGCCGCTATTATTCGGTGCGCGCCGCGAATACTATTTTGTTTGTGCTCGACAGCTCTGTCGATGAAGTTACAGGTCCGCAAGGGGAATGGCTTGCCAATGACCTCGATCACATTCCTTCCGATGTGGATTTCGTCTTCTTGATGCTGCACCATCCGCCGTACACGAGTTCGTCGATGAATATGCGCGGCGAAGGGCACTCGGCCCGATTGAGCGAGCGCGTTCTGGCCGCGATGCTTGAAAAGCGGCAAGCGCAAACTCGCGCGCGCTTCGTGGTTTTCTCGGGACACATCCATAACTACGAGCGCCACGAGCACGGGGACGTCACCTATTTTGTTTCCGGCGGCGGCGGGGCGCATGCGTACCCGGTGTCTCGGGAACGTGACGATCCCTACCAGAGCAAGGAGCTCAACTATCACTACCTGCTGGTAGAGATAGACCGCGGACAACTCAAAGTAACCATGAATCGCCTGCAACTTGCGGGTGGGAAGACGATCTGGACGCAGCCGGACTCGATTCCGATTTCCGTTCCTTCCGGGGCAGCGGCAAAGGCGGCTGCCCACTAGAAACTGCTTGTGCGGAAAGTTCGGCACAAAATGAAGTTCAAGTTATGAAGTGCCCTGGGCTAAACTGATTTGCGCTGTTTGTGGATGTTTCGAAATCCGATTCGCAATTTCTAAGCGAGGCTCTCTTGTCCGTTTTGGTAGTCGGAGGCGCAGGTTATATCGGCAGTCACGCCGCTCGCGCGTTGCGGCGGGCCCGCTACAACGTCATCATCTACGACAATCTTTCCACCGGTTTTCGCCGTCTGGCCGAGGGCTTCGAACTGATCGAAGGCGATATCGGCGATCAGGGCAAGCTTCATCGCGTACTGTCGCGCGTGGATGCAATCATGCACTTCGCCGCACACGCCTACGTCGGAGAATCCGTCACCAACCCGCGCAAGTATTTCCGCAATAATGTCGCCGACGCGCTAACTTTGCTTAATTCCGCTGTCGACGCCGGTGTGCGCCACGTCGTTTTCTCTTCCACTTGCGCCGTCTATGGAAGTCCGGAGCGGATTCCTATCACGGAGCAGACGCCGCGAGAACCGGTTAATCCTTATGGCGCGTCCAAATTGTTTTTTGAGAACGCGCTTGAGGCTTACGACCGCGCTTATGGCGTCCGCTCCGCGCGTCTCCGCTATTTCAACGCTGCTGGAGCCGATGACAGCGGAGAAATCGGCGAACTTCACGATCCTGAAACACACCTGATCCCGCTTGCGCTCCTGGCATCGACGGACGGCGCCCCGGAGTTACAAATCTTCGGCGACGACTATCCCACGCCCGATGGCACTTGCTTGCGAGATTACATCCACGTCAACGATCTCGCCGATGCTCATGTCCGCGCGCTGCAGCATCTGGAAAAAGGCGGCGAGTCGTTAGCCCTCAACCTCGGCACTGGGCGCGGAAACTCGGTCCTAGAAGTTATCCAGGCGGCGGAAAAGGCAACCGGCCAGCCTGTCCGCCGCAACATCGGCCCCCGCCGCCCCGGAGATCCTCCAACTCTTGTTGCCGACGCCAGCAAAGCAAGAGACGTCTTAGGATGGACCGCGCAGCGCGACCTGACCAACATAGTCAATACCGCATGGAACTTCATGCGAGCGAATCGTTAGCGACAAAAGACACGCGAGCGAGGTTCCGACTTGGCAGACTACGGAAAGCTCCATTAAACCCAGTGAGGGGGGCCCCCAGGCGCTGAAGCGCAAATCTATTTTCAGCGACTTAGCGGCACGAGTGGAACTCGTGCCCTTCCCGAAGGCGACCTCGACCGATTTTCCCCGCAGCCTGTTAGTGTTTGTCGCCCTGTTCGGTAAAGAATTTACCCGACACTCCAGAAGAGAAATAGCGTGAAGTAACTGTCTTCTTGCGCGTGAAGAATTCGACCGCATCCCAGCCGTGAACATGCAAGTCGCCGAAAAAAGAATCTTTCCAGCCGGAAAACGGGAAGTACGCAGGGGACGCGGCGACTCCTATGTTGACGCCCACCATGCCGACTTCAATGCGCCGCGTGTACTCGCGCACGGCCGCCCCATTTTCGGTGAAGATGGACGTGCCGTTGCCGCGCGGGTCGCTGTTGACGAGCGCGATGGCTTCGTCGAGCGAGTCAACATGCATCACGGAAAGCACGGGCCCAAACACTTCCTCGCGCGCCACTCGCATGCCCGGTTTCACGTTGTTGAGAATCGTCGGTCCAACAAAGTTACCGCCCGTGGGAGTGTTTTTCGGGTGACGGCCATCCACCAGTAACTCCGCTCCTTCTTTGATTCCGCTTTCGATCGCATCGTGAATGCGCTCGCACGCGGCGTGCGAAATGACCGGCCCAAGGCTCGATTTGGGGTCCCGGCCATCGCCGGCGATCAACTTCCCGGCTTCTTCTTTTAGCTTGGCGATGATCGCCGCCTTCGCACCACCCACAGTCACCAGCACCGATCCCGCCATGCAGCGCTGGCCCGCGTTGCCAAATGCGCTGCCCAGCACATTCGACACGGTCTTATCCACCACCGCGTCCGGCATCACAACCATGTAGTTCTTCGCGCCGCCCAGCGCCTGCACGCGCTTCCCTTTTTCCGCCGCGCGCCGGTAAATATATTTGGCGGTGTTCACCGAGCCGACAAACGAAACGGCTTGAATTCCCTGGCTGTCGAGGATGGCGTTGACTACATCGTGCGCGCCGTTCACCAAATTGACCACGCCCGCCGGCAATCCAATTTCATCGAGGATCTGACAGATCAATTCCGATGTTAGCGGAACCTGCTCGGACGGCTTGAGAACGAATGTATTGCCGCAGACGATGGCAAATGGCAGGAACCACATGGGCACCATGGCTGGGAAATTGAAGGGTGCGATGGCGGCGCAAACTCCCACGGGCTGACGGAAAGTTACAGAGTCGATGCCGCGCGCGACGCCTTCGAGCACGCGGCCTTGCATGGTCATTGGAGTTGCGCAAGCCGCTTCCAGTACCTCAATGGAGCGCGTAACTTCGGCGCGCGCATCGGAGAGCACCTTGCCGCCTTCGCGCGTGATCGACTCGGCCAGTTCGTTCATTCGCAGACGAAATTTCTCTCGCAGCGAGTAGATGAACTCGGTGCGCTCGCCAACCGAACGCGAGCGCCAATCTGGCAGCGCGCCGTTGGCGGCGGCGACTGCGGCTTCAAGGTCGGCGGCACCCGAGAGCGGCACGCGCGCCAGCACTTCGCCGTTGGCGGGATTGGTCACATCGAGCAAGCCGCTGGCCTGCGCCGGCACCCAGCGTCCCCCGATGTAGTTGGAGAGAGTTCGGGCGGTAGAACTTAGTGCGCGGGTGGTGGGTGAATTAGTATGCGTCAAGGTTGTCGTCTGAGAAGTCATGGGTATTTCCTAGTTGCCCGAGAAATCGTTGCCGGCGAGAACTCTGTCAATCCTGAGTAACTCCTCGGCCGAGAATTTGAGGTTCTTCAGTGCGGCTATGTTGTCTTCCACCTGAGACACTTTGCTAGCCCCAACCAGCGCGCTGGTGATGCGGGGATCGCGCAGCACCCAGGCGACCGCCATCTCCGCCAGCGTCTGCCCGCGCTGCGCTGCGATTTCATTGAGCGCGCGGACCTTGGCAAGAGTCGCTTCCCCTATATCTTTCTTCTTGAGAAAGAAATCGCGCGCGGCTCGCGAATCGGTGGGAATGCCATGCAGATAGCGGTCCGACAGAAGCCCCTGCGCCAGCGGGCCGAAGACGATGGATCCTACGCCTTCTTTCTCCAGCACATCGAGCAATCCATGCTCTGGATCGCGCACGAACATCGAATACTTCGGCTGATGAATCAGGCAGGGCGTTCCCAGGTCGCGCAAAATCTTTACCGCTTCGGACGTCTGTTTCGCGTTGTAGGCTGAAATGCCCGCGTAGAGAGCGCGCCCCGAGCGCACCGCGGTGTCGAGTGCACCGAGCGATTCTTCCATCGGCGTATCGGGATCGGGCCGGTGATGGTAAAAAATGTCTACGTACGAAACCCCCATTCGCTTCAGGCTCTGATCGAGGCTGGCCAGTATGTATTTGCGCGAGCCCAGATTCCCATAAGGCCCGGGCCACATGTCCCAGCCCGCCTTGGTGGAGACGATCAACTCATCGCGGTAAGGAAGAAAATCTTTTTTCAGAATCTGCCCGAAAGTTTCTTCCGCCGATCCATACGGCGGGCCGTAATTATTTGCGAGGTCGAAGTGCGTGATGCCGAGATCGAATGCCCGGCGCAGCATGGCCCGAGAGTTTTCGAAGTTATCGGCGCCGCCGAAGTTGTGCCACAGCCCCAGCGAAACGGCAGGAAGTTTGATGCCACTGCGCCCGGAGCGGCGATATTGCATGGAATCATAACGCTTGTCATCGGCGGCATACATGCTGGTTCTCCTGTACAGAACGCGGAACGGCCACCATTCTAAGCTAAGACCGTTTTGGCAGACATGCGAGGCGGGTAAATTGATGTTGTCCGCCCGAAACCTGTGGAGGCTTTCGCTACTTCGGTCGCCTTATCCGGCTTGCCCCAATCCTTGTAAAGCTGGACGAGCCACTGATGGGCACGTTCGATGCGGTAGCGATCGGGAGCGGCGATTAAGTTTTTCCGCGCGAGCATTCCCCGGTAGCCTTGGAGGAGGAGGGGTTCGGCTTCGGCGTATTTCTTGCGCCCCGCCAAGCTGGCGCCGAGCAGACTCTTGGCGAAGAAAGTCTGCCAGCCGTCGGGCCGTGCCGTCTTGCCTCCGTCGACGGCCTCGCGGGCCAGTGACTCGCTTTCCGCATATTTGTTTTGCGCAAGACAGCTTGAAGAGAAGTCCGCCATCGTGTCTAAAGTGTCCGGATTGTCAGCACCCCGCACTCGGCGTTGGACGGCCACGGTCTGCTCATAGAGAGGATCGGCTTGCGCATACTTGCCCTCGCGCTGATAAGTCACCGCCAGGGCGTGTAAGACGAGCAAGGTATCGAGATTCTCCGGGCCCGAGACGCGACGCCGAATCTCCGCAGTCTGATTGAGAACGGATTCAGCTTCCGCGTACTTGCCCTGGTACATCAGAGCGATGCCAAGATTGTCCATAACGTCCAGCGTTTCGGGATGCTCAGGGCCGACAACCCGGCGCTGGACCTCGATGGCTTGGCGGCAGAGTGTTTCAGCCTTCGCATAGTCCCCCAGATCCATTTCGAAGCTCGCCAAATTCCCCATACTTTGCAGAGTGTCCGGACTCTCCGGACCCAGGGATTTGCGCTGGATCTCGATCGCCTGGCTGATGAGAGCTTCGGCTTCGCGGAACTTGCCGAGTTGCTCATCGATGAGAGAAAGACTGTTCATGGCGTCCAGAGTGTCCGGGTGGTCAGGACCCAGAACCCTCCGTTTAATCTCGAGAACCTGCACATTGAGAGACGCCGCCTCCACGTACTTCCTTTCAAAAAACAAATCTTGCGCCAGTGATTGCATGCTCCAAAGCGTGCCGCGATGTTCGGGCCCAAGGACGCGGCGTCGGATTTCCAGCGTCTTGCGCTGCAGCGTTCGGCGTCATCGCGCTTGCCTTCATCGCTGTAAACGCCCGCCAGGTTTCCCATGCAGGCGAGCGTGTCGGGATGCTCGGGACCCAACACTCGAGTAGCGATGGCAACGGTCTCAGTGTAGAGCGCTTCAGCTTGCGCATACTTGGCCTGCCACAAATAGGTGCTGGCAAGATTCTTCATGGCATCGATGGTGGTGGGATGCTCGGGGCCCAGGCGGCGCTTCTGGATCTCGAGTAGTTGACTGAAGCTGGCCTCAGCGTCGCTGTATTTCCCAAGGCGCGCGCGGGCCACCGCCACGCCACGCAGACTGTCAAGCGTTTCGGGATTGTCCGGGCCCAGGACACGGCGAGCGGTTTCGAGGGCGCTGGCGTAAGTGGTTTCGGATTGCGCGAGCTTGCCTTCCTGGTAGTAAACGCTTCCCAGGCGATTCATGAAGTGGAGGGTATCGGGATTCACCGGTCCCTGCGCCCGGCTGGAGGCATCGATCGCTTTGCCGAAAAGATCTTCCGCCTCCGGAAACTTGCCCTCGCCGAGGGCCACACTCCCTAGATCGACCTGGGTTCTCAGTGTCTCGGGATTATTCGGCCCGAGCGCCTTACGGCGCAGGGCCAGCGCAAGCTCCAATTGCTTACGAGCCTCTGTAAACACGCCAAGGCTGTTGTAAGTTTGCCCGATAGTGTCGCGAATGGCAGACTCAACCTCGGGTTGATTTGCAAACTTGCCTTCGATTCGCTCGGCGGCGCGATCCAGCGCCGTGCGTACTTTTAAGTCCGGGTCGGGTTTGGTTGTGGGCCCAGATTGGTTGTTGGCACTAGCCTGTGCCAGCAGATCGTTTTGAAGGAAGTCGCTGACTGCCTGGGCGATTGCTGACTCTTGCTTGGCGCGTGCTTCGGCCCGGCGCGCTTTCACCGCTTCCCAGGTGCTGGTAATTACTCCCGCAACCAGAACCAGAAAGACGGCCGCTGTTCCGGCCATCAGTGCCTTGTGCCGCAATACGTATTTCCTGGCGCGATAGCCGAAACTGGCGGGCCGTGCGCTTACAGCTTCGTTGCCCAGATAACGTTTGATGTCATCCGCCAGTTCCATCGCGGAGCCGTAGCGCCGTGCGCGGTCTTTCTCCAGCGCCTTCATCGTGATCCAGTCCAGATCGCCGCTCAGCATGCTGATCAACGGTCCGGATTCAACCCCGCGCGCTTCAGCCGTCACCTGAGACGTTGGCTTGACCGCGCTAACCCTGGTGCTGGGACGCGGCGGATCCTCTTCCCGCAACCACCGCAGAAATTCGTCAAACCGCTGGTTCTTGGCGTCAAATGTTCGACAGCCGGTCAGCAGCACATAGAGCACTGCGCCCAGCGAGTAGACGTCGGTGCGTGTATCCACATCCATCACGGTTGGATCGGCTTGCTCCGGACTCATATACCCCGGTGTGCCCACCCAGTTGCCCGCTTGGGTAATCAGCGTCTCGCCGTCCAGTTGCGGGCTGGCCGTTTTCGCCAGCCCGAAGTCGATGATGCGAGGCATCGGTTTGCCATCCACCTCGACCACGAGAATGTTTGCAGGCTTAAGATCGCGGTGGATGACAGCCTTCTGATGGGCGTGTTGAACGCCTTCGCAGACTTTTATAAACAGCTCCAGCCGCTCCCTGATCGTGAGTCGTTTTTGGTCGCAGTGGTCGGAGATGGGCTGGCCCGGAACATATTCCATCACGAAATAAGGCTGGCCATCGGGCGCGGCTCCGGCGTCGAACACCTTGGCGATCGCCGGATGATCCATCATGGCCAGCGACTGACGCTCGGCGTAGAAGCGCTGCAAGACGCCGTCGTCGTAGCGGCCCACACGTATAAGTTTGAGCGCAACCTGGCGATGAATGGGAGCGGTTTGCTCAGCCAACCAGACCTGTCCCATGCCACCTTCACCCAGTCTGTGGATCAGTTGATAGGCACCGATTGATCTTTCCACTTTGGCGCGATCGGCCGCGGAGAGGGCAGCGGCGGCAGACGAGTCTACGGTCACGCCCGGATCAGGAGACCCATTGCCAGTTCGCGTCGCCGTGAGTTCAGGATTGGTGTTCTTTGTAACCCCATCCGCCTCACCCATAGCCACCTCCGCGAGGAAGCAGTCTAGCATGTGGATAGCGAAGTTGACGTTAAATCGCGTGGCTGTTGAAATCTGGTTTTCTTGAAAAATACTTATGAATTTGGGGATAGAAAAGTATCTCCAGCGTCGAACGATTCGGTCGTCGAACATCCGGACGCTATGCGATGTTTTGGCGTTGAAGCGCCGTCCGCACTGAATGCCACTAAAGCAATCAACACTGAGGGATTTGTCTGCACATTCCCGAATATCGGGCCTGTCATCGGGTTACTAAGTGTTTCCGCGCTCTGGATCCATCTTACTAGCTGCGGAATCACGTGCACGGTTGCCCGTCTACATTCCGAGGAGGTTGGGGTGGAGTTTGACATAACCGTGGCTTTGCGCCCAGAGGTCGAGCGGGACGGAGGCCAGCTCGTCCACCAGAGGATCGGCCAAGCCGTTTTTCGTGAGATCGATAGACTTGATGTAAGTGTGGCAAGCGTCGCAGCACTCGACGCGCATATGAGGGAATTGGTCGGCAGTATAGACCGGTAGTTTGTCTTGACCTTCCTGGCAGCATCGCGCACAGACGAGGCGGCGAAACTCCCACTCGCAGAGACAGAAACCGCATACCAGGTTGCGACGCGCACCGTCCCCTTGCGGGCGCAAAACGCCAAAGGTGGGTTTGCGATTGCAGAACGGGCATAGCGAATACGTGTAGCCGTCGGACTGCAATCGGGCGCGCGCGCGCGCGAATTCAGCGCAGGGTTGAAGAAAAGCGAAGGCGAGGAATTCTTCGGGAGCATCTGGCGCTTCGCCGGTCATGGACCAGCAATGGTTGAGTAGGTCAGACCATGAACCTGGGGATGAGTTGAGATCGCCGGCGGTTTGCGCGAAACGTGCTGGAGCTTTTTCTTCGACCAGAGCAAGAAACGCCGGGAAACTGGCGAGCAGTTCCTGCGATTCCGGCAAGCCTGGTACTTGAACCAGAGTCGTTCTGACCGAGGTGCGTTCGAGTTGCTGGTGCAAGTTTTGTTGGAAGCGGGCTACGTGGGTGTAGAAGCCCAGGATTTCGGCCGCGAACGGGTGCTGAGTGGTAAGTTGTTCGGCCCGCCGAATACGCTGCTGCCACGGAGTGTTGCCCACGGGGCGATTATGGGGCTTCGGGCTGCGGCAGGCAACTGCGTGGGTCGTGCAGCTTTGTACCAGAACGCCTCCATTGACTGTAGCGAGCCGGCGGATTATATTGCTGGGATCATTTTGGGGTGGCATCCGGGTTTCCTAATATAGGCTTGCGATCAAAGCGGTCGGAGAATGCACAATGGAACTCTCCCGCAGAACCTTCTTCAAGAGCGCGCTCGTTGGCGGAGCGGGCATCTCTCTCCTAGGATTCGACTTGACTCCCGCGGTTGCGCAGCTCAAAGAGCTCAAGATCGCGCGCGCGACCGAGACGCGATCGACCTGTCCGTATTGTGCCGTGAGCTGTGGCATCCTCATTTATACGATTGGCGATAAAGCCAAGAACGTGACGCCGCAGGTGATCCACGTCGAGGGCGACCCGGACCATCCGATCAATCGGGGCACGCTGTGTCCGAAGGGAGCGTCGCTCGAGCAGGACATCCTGAATCCCCGGCGGCTTCTGAAGCCGCAGGTCCGCCGGCCCGGCTCAGACCACTGGGAAGACATTGCCTGGACGCAGGCCATCGACGAAATCGGGCATTGGGTGAAGAAGACGCGCGACGATACCTTTATCGAAAAAGACGCGCTCGGACGCACCGTGAACCGCTGTGAAAGCATGGCTTGGATTGGCGGCTGCACCGACACCAACGAATTCAACTATCTCGTCGTCAAAACCATGCGCAGCCTGGGGCTTACCTTTATAGAAAACCAGGCCAGGGTTTGACACGGCCCAACGGTCTCAAGTTTGGGACCAACATTTGGACGCGGGGCCATGACGAATGGCTGGATCGACATCAAGAACGCCGATGTGATGTTGGTCATGGGTGGCAATCCTGCCGAGAACCATCCTTGCGGTTTCAAGTGGGCGATTGAAGCCAAAAGGACTCGCAATGCGAAGCTGATCGTGGTGGATCCGCGATTTACGCGTACCGCCGCCACGTCAGATCTATTCCTCCAGATTCGCGCCGGAGCGGACATCGCGTTTCTCGGTGGAGTGATCCGCTACGCGCTTGAGAACAACCGCATCGCGAAGGAATATCTCGTCAACTATACGAACGCTGCGTTCCTAGTGAAGGATGGCTTCAAATTGCCGGAAGACGGGTTGTATTCCGGGTTCGACGCTGCCAGCCAGACCTATGATCGGTCCACGTGGAATTATCAGGAAGGCAATGACGCCGGCGGGGAAGCGCCCGCTCACCAAGCCGCGACCGCCGCAACTGCCGCGACTGCCGCAACAAAATCCGTAGGAATGACCGTGGGGAAGGCCGCGATCACGCCGGCACCCCTGCCGCCCATGCCGCCGAAAGTGGCTTATGACTTGACGTTGCAGCATCCGCGCTGCGTCTATCAGTTGTTGAAGCAGCAGTATTCCCGGTACACCCCGGAAATGGTTGAGCGCATCACCGGTATACCGAAAGATCAGTTTCTGAAGGCCGCCGATCTGTTCACATCAATCCGCAAAGATGGCGACATGAAGAAGGTGGCCACCATTATGTACGCGGTGGGGTGGACGCAACACAGCTTCGGGACACAGATCATCCGGACGGCGGCCATGTTGCAACTGCTGCTTGGCAACGTCGGGCGCGCCGGAGGCGGCGTCAACGCCCTTCGCGGCCACTCCAACATTCAGGGCGCCACCGATATGGGCGGGATATTCGACGTCTTGCCGGGCTACCTGAAGGTGCCGAATCCGACCGATATCGACTTGGCCGCGTATTTGAAACGGATCACTCCAACGTCGTCGAAGCCCGCGCCGTGGGATTCATTCAACTACTGGTCGAACACCCCGAAGTTTGCTGTTTCTTACTTGAAAGCCATGTTCGGCGAGGCGGCAACGAAAGAGAACGACTTTGCTTTCCAATACATGCCGAAAGTGGATCGTAACTACTCCTGGACTCAGATCTGGGACAACATGTATCGCGGGTCTGTAAAAGGGATGCTCGCCTTCGGCATGAATGGTGTAGCCATTGGGCCGGACTCGCAGAAAAACATCGATGCGCTGAAGAAGGCGGATTTTCTGGTCGTGGGAGAGATCTATCCGGATGAGACCAGCGAATTCTGGAAATCCCCTGGAATCACGCCTGAGGAAATGAAGACCATCAATACGACGGTCTATCGCCTGCCCTGTGCGGGCTTCGCCGAAAAAGATGGATCGATGACCAACTCTGCGCGCTGGCTGCAGTGGAAGAACGCGGCGGTTCCGCCTCCGGGCGATTGCCGCTTGGACCAGGACATCGTGGCTCAAATCTTCCTCAAGGTACGTGAGCTTTATCAGAAAGAAGGTGGCAAGTTTCCGGATCCGATCCTGAATCTGACCTGGTCTTATACCGATGCCCGGCATCCCGCTCTTGGCGAATTGACCAAGGAGTTGAACGGTAAGGCGCTCGCCGATCTTACCGATCCCAAGACACAGGTGACCATCAAGCGCGGCCAGCAATTACCGGGATTCGCATGGCTGAAAGACGACGGCACAACTTCCTGCGGGAACTGGATTTATTCCGGATGTTGGACGGAGGCGGGAAACCAGCTCGCGCGCCGCGGCACCGAGGATCCGTCTGGCCAGGGCATCTATCAGAACTGGGCGTGGTCGTGGCCGGCGAATCGTCGTGTTCTTTACAACCGCGCATCCTGCGACCCCTCGGGAAAGCCATGGGATGCTATGCGGAAGCAGGTCTGGTGGAACGAGTCGACGCAACTCTGGGTGGGAAACGATGTGCCCGACTTCAAGCCGGATTCCAACCCGAAGGATCACATGGGACCGTTCATCATGAATGCTGAAGGTGTTGGCCGAATATTTGCCCCTTTAGCCGCTTTCGCTGATGGTCCTTTTCCCGAACACTACGAGCCGATCGAGAGCCCGGTGCAGAACGCGCTGCACCCGGGCCAGCAGAACAATCCTGTAGTCAAGAAGCTCAAGACGGCGATGGATAAGTACGCCAGCCCTGGCGATGGCTTCAACATCATCTGCACCACTTATCGTCTCACCGAGCACTACCACTACTGGACCAAAAACAACCAAATGAATGTCCAGCTTATCCCCGAACCATTTATAGAGATTCCGGCCGAATTGGCGGCGGAGCTGGGGATCAAGGGCAACGACAAAGTGAAGGTCACAAGTGCGCGCAGCTATTACGTGGCCAAGGCGTTCGTCACCAAACGCATCCGGCCCATGACGATCGATGGCAAGAAGATCTACCAAATCGGCATCCCAATCCATCAGGGTTATCGCGGCATTCAGGAAGATGCCGGCAAGGACGCGAGGACGATCCTAAACCGGCTTACGCCGACGGTGGTGGATCCCAACGCGTACACGCCCGAATTCAAGGGCTTCTTAGTCAAGCTCGAAAAGGCATAGTGCTATGAGCCAGGCAACATTGGCAATCCGCAGAATTTCCGGCCATATCGGGCCCGCACCCGGAGAGGGGGTGGAGCGCGACTATCAGGTCTGCAAGTTAGTGGACACCACCACCTGCATCGGCTGCAAAGCATGTGAAGTCGCCTGTCTGGAATGGAACGGCTACCAATTCACCGACACCGTGTTCGACAACAGCTACCAGACGATGCCGCAGACGTCGTGGAATTACTGGAACCTGATCAAGTTCAACGAACACGAGCGCGAAGACGGCAGCATCACGCTTCTTATGCGCAAAGATCAGTGCATGCACTGTGCCGCCCCCGGTTGTCTCGCAGCCTGCCCCGCCGATGGCGCCATCGTGCAATACACCAACGGCATCGTGGACTTTCAACAGGCGAATTGCATCGGTTGCGGATACTGCGTCAGCGGCTGCCCGTTTGATATTCCTAAGTTCAATCCAACGACGAAGAAGATGTTCAAATGCACGCTTTGTGTCGACCGCGTGAGCGAAGGACTGGAACCGGCGTGCATCAAGTCCTGCCCGACCGGCTGTCTCCACTTCGGAACCAAGGACGACATGAAGGATCTGGCGGAGACTCGTGCCAAGCAACTTCGCGACAACTATGGGATCGAGAAGGCGGGCGTCTACGATCCGGCGGGCGTGGGCGGGACGGGCGTGATTTATGTCCTACACGATGTCACTAATCCCGAGGCGTATGGCGGGTTGCCCAAGAATCCTCACGTGCCGTGGGTGGTGCGCTTCTGGAAAGGCCCGGCAAAGTGGATTGGGAACCTCGCCATGTTAGGCGGTATCCTCGGCGTGACCTTGCACTATTTGCGCTACGGCCCGAAGGAAGTACATCCCGCCGAGAATGAAAACGGAGGACAATCGTGAGCACCTCGCACGTCATTTCCTCTGGACGAACTGCACACGAATCCAGTGGAAAAATCTGTCGATATACGCTTGTCGAACGCGTCCATCATTGGATCGGCGCATTCGCCTACATCTATTGCCTGATCACTGGATTGGCCTTCTGGTCTCCTTATATGTTCTGGCTGGCTGTGCTGGTGGGCGGCGGCCCGGTTGCGCGCTTTTGGCATCCATGGTCTGGCGTCGCTTTCACACTTTCCATGCTTTGGATGTACAAGATGTGGCGCGGCGACATGATGACGACCGATGCGGACCGGCGCTGGTCGAAGGCGATTAAACAGTACATCGAAAACGACGATCAGAACCTGCCCCCCGAAGGCCGCTTTAACTACGGCCAGAAGTTTTTTTTCTGGCTGATGTTTTATGGCGTGCTCCTGCTGCTGATTTCCGGCCTGGGGCTGTGGTTTGTCGAGTCCATCCCGTGGAGTCTGCGCTGGCTGCGTTACACAGCGGTTACGGTTCATGTGGTCGCCGCAATGGCGACCATTGGCGGCTTCATCATTCACGTCTACATGGGCACGGCCATGGTGCGCGGCGGTTTCACTTCCATCATCCGCGGTGAAGTCACTGCGGATTGGGCGAGGACCCATCACCGGCTATGGTATGAGCAAGTCACCAAAGGAACGTCCGCAAAAGAATAGAAGGATTAACGTCAATTGATGCGGTAGTGGCAGCCGCGGCTTTCGCGGGATTGCTGCGCGGCCTCCAGGATCAGAAGCGCCGTGAGGATGCCGTTGCGCAGGCCGATGATGGAATCGCTGACCTCGCACTTTTCGTAGAAACGCGCGATTTCGAGGTCGAGTTCGCGCAAGATGCGCATGGCCCGGTTTAGACGTCTCTCGCTTCGGATCAGGCCGACATAATTCCACATCGTGTGCTGGATCGTCAGCCAATCCTGCGCGATGAGGGCGGGGTCTGCCGGTTCGTGTTCGTAGCGCCAGTCGGCCACCTTGGGAAAGTAGAAATCGTCGCCTCGCGTGATGCCCTGTGCGGCATGCTCCCCAGCCCGCGTTCCCCAAACCAGGCATTCGAGCAGGGATGTGCTTGCCAAGCGGTTGGCGCCGTGCAATCCGGTGCATGCGACTTCGCCCGCTGCCCGCAGGCGTTGGACAGTGGTTCGGCCGCAATCGTCGGTGGCAATGCCGCCGCAGCTATAGTGCGCGGCGGGGACTACCGGTATGGGTTCGTGTGTGAGGTCGATGCCGCGCTCGATGCACACGGCGTAGATGCCGGGAAATCGGTCGCGAAGGTAGTCGGCGGGTTTGTGTGTAATGTCCAGGTAAACGCAAGGCTCGCCCGATTCGAGCATGGTCTGGTAGATGGCGCGCGCGGCGATGTCGCGCGGCGCCAGCGAGCCGTCGGGATGAAAGCGTTGCATGAATTCCTTCCCGTGACGATCCACCAGGCGGCCTCCCTCGCCCCGCACCGTCTCGGAAATAAGGAAGCAACCGTCGCGCGCCAGCAGCGCAGTAGGGTGGAATTGTATGTACTGCATATTCATACAGCGAGCTCCAGCGCGGTAAGCCATTGCGATGCCATCGCCGCGCGCCCCCGGAGGATTCGTCGTATGCAGAAAGACACTGCCCACACCGCCCGTGGCCAGAACGGTTTCCTTAGCTAAGAGAGAGAAGATCTTCCCCGTCGTCTGATCGAGAACGTAAGCTCCGACGCACGTCAGCGGGCGGTAGACATCGGTCGGTTCCAGGGAGTGGTGCGAGACGGTCAGCAAATCCACGGCGGACGCACGAGAAACTACTTTTACATTCGGATGCGAGCTGACCCGCTCCAGGAACGCTCGCTCAATCGCGGAGCCGGATTGATCCTTGTGGTGAATGATGCGTGGCAGGGAATGGCCGGCCTCGCGCGTGAGGTCGAGTTGTCCTGGATTTTCGCTGGAGGCATCGTTCTTAGCCAAGTCGAAGGGAACGCCAAGCTCGTCAATCAGAACTTCCTTCACCAAACGCGGGCCTTCATGGCTTAGCAGTCGGGCTGCGTCGGGCGAACTCAGCCCACCGCCCACCGAAAGAATATCGGCAACCAGTTGTTCTTCTTGTTCTGCGGATTCTGTTTGCGCGCGATAGATGATTCCGCCTTGCGCCCGATCCGTATTACTTTCTTCTGGATTTTCAGCACGAGTCAGCAGAGTGACTTGGCAGCCACGTTTCGCGGCGGCCCACGCAGCAGCCAGGCCAGCCAGGCCGCTGCCGATGACGAGGATATCTGTTTGCAAGGTGTCCTGCATTAGGAGGGTTCAATCTCGAAGCTTAAGTCCACCGCCGGGGCGGAGTGGGTCAGCGCGCCAACCGAAATCCAATCCACGCCAGCCTCTGCGAACTCTCTGACGTTTGCGAGCGTAATTCCCCCCGACGCTTCGATGAGAATCTTTCGCGAGATATCGTGTAAACGACCGTGCGCGAGTTCGCGCGGAGTCCCTTCCGCCACGCGCACTTGCTCGACCGCTTGGCGCACCTCAGCGGGCTGCATGTTATCAAGAAGGATAACGTCGGGGCTGTGATCGAGTGCATCGCGCAGCTCGTCGAAATTCGTCACCTCGATTTCCATCCACGCCGCGCTGCCTTTCGCAGGCTGTACTGCTTCAAGTGCCGCCGCGACTCCGCCCGCCATGCGGATATGATTTTCCTTGATCAATACGGCTTCTCCCAGATCCTTGCGGTGATTGCGGCCGCCGCCGACGCGGACCGCATACTTTTCGAGTGCGCGAAGCCCTGGAGTAGTCTTCCTCGTATCCAGAATTTGTGCGCCCGTTCCCTCCACCTCGCGCACAAACCGGCGCGTGAGCGTCGCGATGCCGGAGAGTCGCTGGAGCAGGTTCAAGGCCACGCGCTCTCCCGAAAGCAAGGTGCGCGCCAAGGCAAACACCTGCACCGGACTCTCGCCCACATGCAGTTCCTCTCCGTCTTTGCGATCGATCTCCACTACCACCGCGGGTTCCAGAAGCCGGAATACTTCGACAAACAGATCGACTCCGGCAAGAACAAGCGGAGCCTTGGCGATGAGTTGCCCGTGCGCGCGCCGCCCTGCGGGCACGATCGTGTCTGTTGTAATGTCCCCGGCTCCAAAATCTTCGTCGAGGAATCTGCGTAAGAGTTCGCGGTAAGTGGAGGGATCAAGAGACTCGGACATGGATTCTGAATTGAAAACCGATGTGGGCAATGCTTTAGCTCATTTCCAACATGCGAAGGATGGGGCGCAGGGCGCGCTGGCGCAGTTCTTCGTCCAGAGTGATTTCCGGTGTGCGATCCCGCATGCAAAGGTAGAGCTTTTCCATCGTGTTGAGCTTCATGTGCGGGCATTCGCTGCACGAGCACCCGCCCTCACCGGGAGCCGAAATGAACTCTTTCTCCGGGCAGGCCTTTTCCATCTGATGGAGGATGCCGCGTTCGGTGGCGACGATGAACTCGGCTGCCGGGCTCTGTTGGGCGTAATTGAGGATTCCAGTTGTTGAGCCCACGTAATCCGCATGACGCAGCACGGCTTCCGGGCACTCGGGATGCGCCAGGACTTTTGCGTGGGGATGGCGCACCTTCAGGCGCACCAGGCTGCGCTCGGAAAACATTTCGTGGACCATACAGCTTCCCGGCCAAAGTCGCAGTTCCCGTCCGGTCTTTTTTATAAGGTAGCGGCCCAGGTGCTGGTCTGGCGCAAAAAGAATAGGCTGCTCCAGCGGGATCTGCTGGATGATTTTCTCCGCGTTGCTGGACGTGCAGATGATATCGCTCAGCGCCTTGACCTCCGCGCTGCAGTTGATATAGGTAATGGCCGCATGATCCTGGTAGCGTTCGCGAAAGGCCTTAAACCGGTCTGCCGGGCAGCCGTCAGCTAACGAACAGCCCGCTTTCATGTCAGGCAGCAGGACCAGTTTGCCGGGGTTGAGAATCTTGGCGGTTTCGGCCATGAACTGCACGCCGGCGAAGACGATCACATCCGCCGAGGTAACCGCGGCTTGTTGCGATAGTTGCAGGCTGTCCCCGACAAAATCGGCCAAGTCCTGAATTTCCGATTCCTGGTAGAAATGCGCCAGGATGACGGCATTCATCTCGCGCTTGAGCCGCACGATCTCTTTCTCGAGATCAAGGTGCGCCAGCGGTTCATGGTTCCCGGGTTGTGTCGCAAGGGTCATCAGCCTTATTTGCACCTGTCAATCGGTGCGAGCAACACACAATGCAAAGACTCGAAGTCTGATTCTAGCCTAGCACTGCGCGTGACGCAGCGACGCACCTCCAGTTCCTCATGCGTGTCTTGGCTCGGGGGTGGTGTCCACCGGGATGAGCTCTGGATATCAAAATGATTACCTAGGTTTCTTGTTCGGTTTGGGCACACCGAGCTAGTCTGGTAACTGCGGTGCGTTCAAATGCTTGCCGCATTTGGTATAGGGTCAAGTGCAAAAAACTGCCATCCTGAAGTGTCGTCGACTCCTGCCGCCAGATGCGTGCCAGTCTTGGGCAGAGAGCGAAATAAAAGTCGATAAGATCGAGCAAATTCTGGACCTGGTCTCGATGCCAGAGAGTGAATGGGAGTGCGACGGAACTCTAGTCATTCTTACGTCGGATGAAAGTGAATGGAATTCCGCAGCCGAACGATTCCCCGAACCTGCCACAAATAAGATCGCAATCCAGCAGATTGCTGTGTTGTGTAAGGACCATTGCACCGTCGCGCATAGTTTGCTCAACTACCAGCCGATTGGAAATCTCGTGGTGGCCTTGTTTTCCGACGGGGGCTGTCGATTCATCGCTGAGTTCGATCACGTCGACGAGACGGCCAAGAAAGGCGTTGTCTCTTTGGCCCACTATCTGATCGATACGGCAGCTGGAGATTTTGGCAAAGCGGCAGTCTCAATCTCCAAAGGAGTCTCGGTATTAATAGAAGCTCCGTTTTCTATCGAGCAGTTCGCCTACGCCGCAATGGAGCCTGGTTCCGTAGTAGCGGGCGTTTTCAAAGACATGAAGGCGTGGAATTCCATCCGCGCGATCAGGAAAGAATTTGCCGCGAAAGGAATGGTGCTTCTGGGGCACGTCGGAGCGGATGAAGGATACCGGCAGGCGGCTCTTGCCCAACTTGCACCTGCAATCGTCGACGATATCCGCTGGTACGGGTTTGCACCGAAGTCCGACTTAGTATTTGTCGGGCTGAAAGGCGGGCGTTACATCGACTTAATCGCGAACGAATGCGAAGTCGACGCTGATTATGAGCACTTCGATCCGTACATGATCCAGATGATACGAAAATGGCGCCACGCCACATTTGGGCAGTTGTGCGAATACGCGCAGATCTATGAGAACGCAGCAATAACCGTGCTGGGCCAATGCCATGATGACAATCCGCGCAGGCTGACCAAACGGCTTCGCGCGGCCATCAGTCGCGGCGATCTTCCCGGGCTCCAAATACCCAAACTGAGCTCCTCTCCTCAGGAGGATCTCAGACATGGCATTCTGGGTTTGATTCAGAAGATGGCTGGCCGGAAAACCTTCTCCGCCCATGGGGGCGCATGAAATTTGCACTCATCCTGCCTTGACTTGGTATCGAGGGGCACTCTGAATTTCAGACGGACGTTTTTGGGGTGGCCGTAAGCTAGTTTGTCTTACTGGAACTCAAGCACCACAATCTCGGGATTCGATCCCAGCCGCAGCGGCGGTCCCCAGGTTCCCGCTCCGCTCGAAGTGAACACCTGCATCTTCCCGATGCGGCTTAATCCGTACACAAACTGCCGGTAAATCCGCCGAGCCATCCAATTCCAGGGTATGAACTGCCCAAGGTGGGTGTGCCCGGATAGTTGCAGGGAAACGCCGGCAGCCTCCGCGATTTCTGGATGGTCGGGCGCGTGCGTTAACAGTATGCTCGCGCGGCCTCGATCCAAACGGATGCTGTTTAGCGCCGAAGCAAATTGCCCCTCTCGCGTCGCATTCCGGAACGGCACACCGGCAATCTGCAAACCCTCCGCTTCCACCTTCTCATTGTTCAGCACGCGCACCCCGGCTGCCGTAATGGCCTGCATATACTTGCTGTCGTCCCCAAATTGGTCGTGATTTCCTGCGACAAAGTACACACCATGTGGCGCGGTGAGTTCACTCAGCGGCGCTGCCGCTTGCACAGCGTCAATGGCTGTGCCGTCAAACAGATCGCCCGCGATAAAAATCAAGTCCGGTTCTTCCTTCAAAATCTTGGCAACCATGCGCCGCAAAAAGCCGCCGTTTCGCACGTGCCCCAGGTGGATATCGCTGATCAGCGCTGCTCTTCGCCCGCGCCACGCCACCGGCAGATTCGCGAGCCGCACCGTGATTCGTGTGATTCGGGTCCAGCTTGCATTGAAAATCCCGTAGACTCCGGCTATCAGTGCGGCGCCGAACAGCAATTCTGCGGTCCGGTGAAAGTTCACGTCCATTCCGGTCAGCTGCGCAAGCCCGAAAACGATCCAGAAAGAGACCGCTGCCAGGGAAAAAAAGGTCAGCAAACCGAGCCACACAGCAGCGGCCCGGTAAAACACGCGCAGCGCTGCATTCGTATAGCGAAAGGCGAGTAGCGAAGCTGCAACAAAACTCACAGACAAAACACCGAGAAGCAGTTTGGCCCACAGTGGTCCAGCGGAATAGCCTCTCGCGGCCGAGAACATCCACGTCTCGTAGAGGAAGAAATGCAGCAAGATGAGAACGGACTGAAAAAACACCAGGAAACCGATCAACCCTTTTCTTACTTTCATGGTGGGTTAGATTCCCCGACCGGTCATTCGTATTCACTAATCTAGAGTTGGGGTCGTGAGGTCGACTCCGCGTCTCAGCAAAGAGCGCAAACCACAGAGCCTACAGGGGTGCACAGAAGCCCCCCAGAGAATCAGAGCCAGCAGAACAATCTTTCTGCATATCACAACAGGAAAAAACCTATTGTGCGTTGTGCCGTTGGAGAAATTCTCTCAGCTTGGGGATGTCCCGAAACGCCTCCGTGCCGCCACAGGCCGTAGTGGAAAAAGCACCGCACATGTTTCCGAATGCCAGACATGCAGCGAGATCCGCTCCGCGCAGAAATTGATGGAGGAACCCGGCGTCGAAGCTGTCGCCTGCTCCGACCGGATCGATGACCGTTACCGGCACGGCGGGCGCGGTGAACCGGCGCTGATCGCGAATGGCGATGGCTCCGTCGCTCCCCATCTTAACCACGAGGGTTCTCACTCTTTGAGAAAGCCGCGAAAGCGCGGTATCCAGGTCATCGGCCCCGGAAATCTTCAAAGCTTCGCGCTCGTTCGGTAGCAGGATGTCGACGTGCGGCAGGATTTGTTCGAGGCCCCCGTCCCAGCGATCGTCGGGATCGTCGTTGGTATCGAGCGAGGTGGTCAGGCCGGCGGACTTCATCCGCCGAAAAAGTTCTGCCACATGCGGCAACAGCTCACGCTGCAAGAATAGCGAAGACATGTGAAAGTGGCGGGCAGATGCCAGGTAATCGAGGTTGAGATCTTCAAAGCTCAGCTCGGAGATTGTGCCCGGATAAGTGAGGATGTGGCGCTCGCGCCCGTGGGGCAGAATAAACGTCACGCCGGACTTGGCGCCATGCGCCACATGCGCCAGATCCACACCGCGCTCACGCAGACGGTCCATGGCCAGGGCCCCAAAAGAATCGTCGCCGACCTTGGTGACGAACCCCACGCGGCTGCCAAGAGCGGCCATATTATGCGCCAGGATCGCCGAGGAACTGCCTAATGTAATCGCGAAATCGGTGGCCAGCAGTTCACGTTCTGTCGGCATTTGTTCGGGCAGACCGTAGAGGATCAAGTCAAGATTGATCTCTCCGGCGATCGCGATATCAAGCTTGGACATGGGGCAGACCTTAGTGTGTCGTCAAGGTTCCTATACGAAGAATGCGATCAGCGGTTGCAATGGAGTGTTACCCCGACCGGCTTGCAGAGTTAGTGCAGGATTCACGAATAAGTCAAGTTGAGCAGCCTCGCAAAATTCCAAGACGGCCAATACACACGCCTATACCAAAGTGACCTTTATTCCTGCCTCTTTCAACGCCTCCAAATCCGGTTTCGGGATTTGCTTGTCGGTAATCACTTCATCCACCGCCGTAACCGGCATGATGTTGCACAGGCTGCGGCGTCCGAATTTACTTGAGTCGCAAACTACGATCGTCCTGCGAGCAATCTTGACCATGGCCCGGTTCACTTCGGACTCCGATAAATTCGGAGTGAAAAGGCCGGCTTTGGTGTCGAAACCATCGACGCCCAGGAAGAAGATATCGGCGCTGAGCTGGCGCAGAGTTTGCTCGGCCAAGGGCCCGACCAGAGAAAACGAGTTTTTGCGCAGCATGCCTCCTGTCAGTATCACTTCAACTTGAGTGCCAGCCAACTCAGCCGCAATGTTGACCGAGTTGGTGATCACGGTGAGTTGAGTCATGCCTTTCAGCGCGCGCGCAATGGCCGTGGTCGTCGTTCCGGAATCGAGTAATAAGGACTGCCCTTCCTCTACCAGGCGCACCGCGGCGTTGGCAATCTGAGCCTTCTCCTTGCGGTGCAGTTTCTCTTTCTGGCGGAGCGTTGGATCGAGCAGGGCGCCGGCTTGGACCACTTGCAGCGCGCCACCATGGGATCGCTGGATGTCTCCCTGGAGGGATAAGGATTCCAAATCCTTGCGGATGGTGACCTGTGAGATGCGAAAATGCCGCGCGAGATCCTTAACCAGCACACGACCGTCCCGGTGCAGGATCGCCTTGATTTCGCGGCGGCGTTCTTCGGTAAGGAGCCCGGTTGACGGCACGATATTCCGATTTGTTCCGAATAGTAACTTTCGTCGATCGTTGCGGAAATTGTCAAGCGCCAATCGACAGCCTATTTCGCGGCTTCAGTGCCCGCCGGTGCATCAGCCAAAGTGCCTCGCGCGGTACTCTTTTTCGGACCTTTAAACCGCGCGAACAAATCCTCCGCATTGCGGTGGTATACCTTTTCCAGCGCATCGTCGGGCAGGTCCAAGCCGTAAATCATCCAGCGGCCTTGCGCCGGATATTGCGCGTAGGGGAAGTATTCGTCGGCGGTTTCGAACCAGCGAAAATAGTTCTGGTACATCGCTTCTCCCGCGCCTTCATCGGTGCCAAACATGATGCGGCCGGAATACTTCATGAAAATCTCGCGGGTCCGCCGCGGCTGGCGCCCGAGCTCTCCTTCGCGCGCTCCGGTTTCGATCATAACGTTGGGAAACTTCCGCAGTGTTTGTTCTACAAAATCCAGATTCTCCGGCCAGCTGCCAAAATGCAGCGCGACGAATGTTGTATTCGGGTGCTTGGCAAACATGCGATCGCGCTGCGCTAATAACTCCTGCATGGACGGAAACTGCGAGCCATAGAAGCTCCAGTCGGGATGCTCTATAAGTTCCTCGTAGCGTTCGTTACGGGCGTCGATGGGATGGAAGAACGCCTCCGGGTCGGCCACGTGAATAAACACAGGGATGCCAAGCCGTCCGCATTCTTCCCATGCCGCGTCGAGGCGCGGGTCGTCGATGGTTATAAGCTTGCCAGTTGAATCGCGAACGCCGAGGCCAAGTTCCTTCAAAACTTTTAGCCCGCGCGCGCCGCGGGCAACCGAGTCGTCAATTTGCCGCACCATGAGTTGGCTGAAGTTAGGATCGTCGATCTTCGACCAGTCAAACTGTGTGAACACCACGAAGCGCCCAGGATAAGGCTTGACCATGGTGTCAATGATGGCCTGCAACTTGTCTCCCCACATGCCGGTAAGGACGACGATGGTCTTGATGTTGAGGCGGTCCATGCGCGCGACCATTTCCGCGGGATCGACTCGATCTCCGATGCCGACAGCATCGTTCGTGTGAGCGTGCACGTCAATTACTGGAAATTTCGCGCGGCGGATCTCGTGCGAAGCGGCATGAAGCGCGGGCTCGGGGTGAAAGTCTTTAAGCAGGATGGTCTTTCTGCTGTCCGCATCGGCAGCGGGCTTGTACCCGATGCCGGTTTGTTGCGCGGACCCCCCTGATCCAGCAACGAAGGCCAGGAACACAGCTGCTGTTACAACCCCCTTCATCATGTCGGACCTGCCTTCCCTAAGCTTTATCAGAAGTAAAACTTCAGCGCGAACTGGATTTGCCGAGGCGCGCGCGCCGCCAGTGGGAAGCCGAAGTTGGGCTGACCTAGTTCCAGAGGGGTTGGTTCGGCGCTGATCGCGCCAAACTGTCCAAACAAATAGTTCACGTGGTTGAGTATGTTGAAGAATTCCGCGCGGAACTCGAGATGCTTTTGCTCGCTGATTGCAAACTGTTTCACCAGAGAGGTGTCCCAGGTCTTGTATCCCGGGCCTTCGATGTCGTTACGTGGGGCATTGCCGAATGTTCCCTCGACCGTGTTGTGCGCAAACGCGCAGGTGTTGAAGAGCGTTCCCGGGATGCACGGCTTAGAGTTGGGATCGCCGACCAGGTTGGGGCGCCCGCATTGGAAACCAACCGTGCCGCCGCAATCGGCGTTGGAGACCGGAGCGATGTCAGTCGCGGTGTAGTAATTGCCCGTGGCAGCGGAAAAGACGCCAGTCATCTGCCAGTCGCCAAGAATCCCGTTCAAGATGCCGGAAACATCTTTGGCCAACGCACGTCCGCGGCCGAAGGGTAAGTCATAGACGTAGCTGAAAACGAAGCGTTGGCGCACGTCAAAGTCGGAGTTGCCATAGTTCTGGTTGGGATAGCGCTGGTCCAAAAAGTCCCCGTTGTTCACCGATCCCAGGCTTGCGCTGGAAGCGTTGTCGAGGGCGTGTGCCCAAGTGTAAGCGGCTTCGTACTGAAGCCCGTGAGAATAGCGCTTCTCCAGGCGAACTTGCAGTGAACTGTAGTTCGATTGTGTATTCGAGCGGAAGGTGTCGATGAGGCTATCGAGCGCGGGGTTGCAGTACTGACCGGGATTGGATACGGGCAGCGTCAGACTACAAGGGCCGCCGGCGCCGCCGGGCCAGTTATTGTTGTTGGCGGGACGCCGGGGCGCGAGCGGGTCCGATGGATTCGGATCGGGAGTGGCCTGATTGCCGTTGTAGAAAGCATACAGCTTCAATCCGCGAGATCCGGCATAGGTAACTTCGAGAACCGTGTCTGCGGGTAATTGGTACTCCATACCGAAATGCCACTGCTGGGTATAAGGCGTAACCAGACGCGGAGAGAGTGAGTAGAGCTCGGGCGCGTTTGGATCGCTGAGCGAGTTGGCGGGAAAGCCCTGATACAGAAAGTTCAATGGCAAGCCGCCGTTATTCGCGTATGAAATGGAGCAATCCTGTTGACCGGCCGCAGGATTCGCGGTTGCTGCACTACACGGAGGAGTGAAGGCCTCCGAAGACAGGAACGGAGGATTGAAGCCGGTGCTCGGATTAGAAAAGGGGCCGTTTTCCTGTCCGCCATAGAAAATTCCGTAGCCGCTGCGGAAGACCAGCTTGTCGGACCATTGGTAAGCCATTCCAATGCGGGGTGCGAAATTATTTCGATCGGGAGAGATGAGTCCGCTCGAACCCGTTCTCAGAATTGGCAGCTCGGTGGCGAGCGTGGGCGTCAATTGCGCGTTCTGTCCGCTGGGCACAATCAACGATTGCGTGTTGAAATCGAAGGTGGCGGCGTTGTTATCGGCCTCTTTGATGGTAGTGAACAGTTCGTAGCGTAGGCCCAGGCTCAAAGTGAGCCGCGGGCTCACTTTGAAGTCGTCGAGAGCGTAGGCCGCATATATCTGCCGGTTATAGACGACGTTGGGGGTCACACTAGTAATGGTGCCTCCGTCTGGAATCCCGAGCAAAAAAGTAGCGATGGCCTCGCCGTCGCCTTGGCCGGGTCCGGCCGGATTGTCGGTGAAGTCGCTCCCGAAGCTCAGGGTGCCACGAGGAGAAGCCGGCTCGAGTAAGGTGAACTGTTCGAAGCGCAGCTCTCCGCCAAATTTCGCAGCGTGGCGTCCGCGCGTCCAGCTCAGGTTATCGGTAAGAACGTAGCTGTGCTGCTTCTCGATGGCGGGCAGAAATCCCGAACTCCCGATGGCAGTGGTGCCATCACTGAAACCGATCGAAGGCAGGCCGCCGATGTCCTCGCCGGCTTGGTACGGAACTCCCGGAAACGGAACGGGGAGTTCCCCCGAGACGTTCTCGTTGTAATTCAGATTGTAGCGATGAGAGTTGAGATAGTTGAAGCCGAAGCGAAATTCGTTAATCAGATTGTTGCGAAATGTGTGAATTTCACTGGCTGCCAGGCCCTGCGCTACGTTCTGGCTATAACCATCCTGAAAGCTGCCACCGTCGAGCACGTTCTCGAAGGGCGAGGGAAGGAAGGTACTGTCTTTGCCGTAGCTATAGCGGGCGAAAAAACTATCTTTATCGCTGATTGTGTAGTCCCCGCGAATGTCGAACTTGTTCTCCGTTTCGCTCTTTTTGGGATCGGACAGGTAATTACCAGCGGCCTGAAGACTATTAATGTTCGCGTTGGCCGGGGGAAATAAATTCGCCAGTTCCTGGCCGAGCGGATCGGTGCTGCCGCTAGGGAAAATGTTGGTCGGCACTTTGTTCGGGATTACGCCGCCGGAGGTGTACCCTCCGATGGGAACACCGCAGAATCCGTTGGGATTGCCCGCGTAGTTGTCTTGTGCCAGGCGCGAGTTAAAAATCTCTCCCACGTAGGTGTTGTTGCCGTTGCAGTCGAGCGCGATCTGACCGGTCGGATTGCCATTCATATCGAGGGCCGTGATCGGCATACTGGTATTGAGAAAAGCGGAGAAATCGCCGCCAATCTCGGCTTGCGTCGGAACCGTTGACACCTGGGGCAGCGCCTGGCGAATGCGCAGGCCTTCGTAGTCTCCGAAAAAAAACATTTTGTTTTTTACAATGGGGCCGCCCAGCGTAAACCCGAACTGGTTCTGCTTGTAGGGCTGCTGACCGTAGATGTCGAAGGCGTTGCTGGCGTCCACCTTTTCGTTGCGCAGGAACTCCCACACGTCACCGTGCAACTGGTTGGTGCCAGACTTGATGACCGCGTTCATGATCGCGCCGTTGCCCCGGCCGAATTCGGCGCTATAGGCGTTAGTCTCGACTTTGAACTCGGCAATCGCGTCGACGGCGGGCTGGACCACGTAAGCGGCGCCGTTGAGGACGTCTCCCAGATTTGCGTTGTTGTCGATGCCGTCGAGGAGAAAGTTGTTTTGCAGAGAGCGGGCACCGTTTGCGCTGAAGCCATAAGTGGTTTCCACGCGCGATCCGGGTTCGGCGTTAGCGATGCCGGTGCCAAGCAGAGCGAGTTGCGCGTAGTTGCGTCCGTTCAACGGGAGCGCGTTGATGCGCTGGCTGTCGACCACCTGGCCAAGTTCGGAGGTTTCGGTTTCGAGTTGTGGACGTTGGCCGGTGACTGAGACGACTTCCGTCGCCACGCCGGGCTCAAGCTTCAGATCCACTCCAACGCGATCCTGAATATTCACTTGCACAGGGCCTGCGACCGCTTTTTTGAATCCCTCCTTCTCAACGGTGACACTGTAGCGGCCGATCTTGAGCGGACTGGCCACATACTCCCCGTCACCATTGGTGGATAAAGTCAGCTCGATGCCGCGATCCACGTCGGTCACGGTGACCTTAGCGCCTGTGACCACCGCGCCGCTAGCGTCACGCACCAGCCCGACAATAGCTCCGGTATCTTTTTGCGCCCATAACGGCGTGGCTAGCGCAAGCAACATAGAGAATAGCGCCACCAAAAAAGGTTGTAAGCGAGAAGAACGCACGGACATGGTGAGCCTCCTGAACACTGAGCTCGGACGTTTTGTAAGCGGCCGTTTGAACCGGCGAAAATTCGGTGCTCCTATTGCGAGCTTTCCGTGTAATATTACGATGCATTACTTTTACGTTCGTTTGATATCGTTTGTCAAGAGAGATATCGGGCCTGAATTTGCCCGGCACGCGCTTGTACAGGCTTGTGAAGTCGGCGGTGGTGGAGCATTACAGAACGATCGAAAGAATCAAAGAGGAGGTCACTCATGATCGGTCGCAAAAACAAGATCGCACTTATCGGTACGGCGCTGGTTCTCCTGCTCACACTGATGGCTTGTTCAAAGTTGTCGAAACCGCCCCTACAGTCGCAGCCGCAGGCCGCGACTGCCAAGCCGGAGCCCACCCAGCCTTCCACGATCCACGTAAATGTTGACGGCTCGGTGGTGCTTACGACGAGCGCGGCTGAATTTCAGTTGACGCCCGATGGATACATCCACGCATCTCTTTTGAAAGACGGCACGAAACTTACGTTAGACGATCCGCGTGCCGGCGCCGCCACGGACAGCAATCTTGTGAGCGTAGGGCGAAAGGACGTGCATTTCACCCTCGATTTCCAACAGGCGCAAGTGCGCGAAGCAATTGGAAAGATGGGCGTCGGGAAGCGGGTGGAGATCCCGGCGCATCCGCAGGGAGCGGTGGGAACCGGCTTGGAGAGCGTACTGGCACTCGAAGTTTATGACCAGTTCCCGAATATTCTACTGAGCACGGTGGAATACAAGAACACTGGCGCGAGCGAGATCGTCATTGAAAAAAGTGTGAATCAGCGGCGCCGGTTGAATGCAAAGCTGGGCGACGCAAAGGCCCAGCCGTGGCAGATGTGGTCGTTTCACGGCGCCAGCTACGATTGGGGAAAAGACGATGTCGTGAAGCTGACGCCAACGTTTTTCCAGCTCAATGTCATGGGTGGAATGGTCAAAGGTGGCTATGGTGGCGGCATCCCGGTCGCCGCCTTCTGGACACGCGACGTGGGCGAAGCGGTCGGGCACGTGGAAACGATACCAATTTCCGCATCGATCCCCGCAAAGGTAGGCGCCGATGGCCGATTGAATACCGAGGTGGACTTCGCCCCCAACATCACGCTTAAGCCGGGCGAAACGTATTCCACTCCTCGCAGTTTTGTTTCCGTCTTTTCGGGCGACTTCTACGAGCCGCTCCGGATTTGGTCGAGCGTTTTGCAGAAGGAAGGCTGGGAACTGCCCAAGCCGTCGAGCGAAGCCTACAACGTGAGTTGGTGCGGCTGGGGATACGAGGCCGACGTGACGCCGGCACAGATGCTGGGTACGGTTCCGAAGTTGAAAGAGATGGGCATCAAGTGGGCAACGCTTGACGATCGTTGGTTTGACACCTATGGCGACTGGAATCCGCGCAAGGACACTTTTCCCGGGGACTCGATTAAGAAGATGGTCGACGACTTCCACAACGATGGCATTCTGGTGCAGTTATGGTGGTTGCCCTTGGCAGTCGAGGATGGCGAGGGAAAATACGAGTCGCATAAGTACGCGGTCTCGAAAGTTGTACAGGAGCATCCGGAATGGCTGATCCTGGACAAGAACGGCAAACATGCCCGGATGACTCGCGGTCTGGCCGCGCTGTGTCCGGCGGTGCCGGAAGTTCGGGCGTATCACAAACGGTTGACGGAAAAATTCATTCGCGACTGGGGATTCGACGGCAGCAAACTCGACAACATCTACAGCGTTCCAGCTTGCTACAACCCGGCGCATCATCACAAATCGCCGCAGGATTCAGTGAATGCGATGGGCGATGTGTATAAGGAAATTTTCCAGACGACACGAGCGCTAAAACCGCAAAGCGTGACCCAGAGCTGTCCGTGCGGCACGCCGCCATCGCTGGCTTGGTTGCCGTTTATGGACCAGGCGGTAACCGCCGACCCGGTGGGGGCGGTGCAAGTGCGGCGGCGGATCAAAATGTATAAGGCATTGCTCGGGCCTGAATCGGCCGTCTATGGCGATCACGTCGAACTTTCTGCGATGACCAAGATGGGCAACGACTGGAAAGAACACGGCGACGATTTCGCTTCCACCATCGGGGCGGGAGGCGTGGTCGGAACAAAGTTTGTCTGGCCCGATCCCGGCCCGAAATTCAAGGACGTCAATCTGACCGCTGCGAAAGAAGAGCGCTGGAAGAAGTGGATCGGTCTCTACAACGAGAAGATGCTCTCCAAGGGCGAGTTCAGGGATCTTTACGTGACTGGCTACGATACCCCCGAGGGATATGCGATCGCGAAAGACGGCAAAATGTATTACGCATTCTTCGCATCGTCGCCGGGATGGAAAGGCGAAGTCGAACTGCGAGGATTGAAGTCCGGGAAGTATCGGGTGAGTGACTACAGCGAGTCCAAAGATCTCGGCACGGTGGAAGCGGCGGCCAACGGTGTGGCGAAGCTGCCAGCGGAGTTCAAGGATCATTTGCTCCTGGAAGTCAGTTCGCAGCCGTAAGGTTTGCGCAGTGCCTGAAGACGATAGTGAGAGGAACAGAGCCGCGCCCACGGCTCTGTGCCTGGTGCATCTTGAGCGCCGCGAAAACCTGATCTTCGACGTAGTATGCCGGTTGATATCCGGCGGATTATCGAGATCAGGCGTAGATCTTCACATTGGACACAACACGGCTGATAACGCCGTTCGGGCTGGGACAATCCGGTTGGAGCCCTAGTCGCAACGAACAGAACAGCCCCAATAACTGGGCCAGTATCACGTCCACGGGGGGACGGTATTCGTCGCTGAGTGCCGGCACGTCTAGGGAAAGCACGTGATCGGCCAGGTGACTGAGACCGTCTGTCTCATAAGGCGTCACCACTACGATTTGCTTTCCGAGTTGCTTTCTGTTCACTTCGCGGAGCAGATCCAATTCATAATTACGGCGGCGCAGATCTCTGGAAAGAAAGCTTACGAAGAGCGTGTCCCCGTCCAGCGCGGACATGGGGCCGTGTCGAAGGCCCAGGGTAGATTCCGACATGGTTTGTATCTTGCCCGCAGTCAGTTCCAGCAGCTTGAGTGCGGATTCACGAGCCACGGCTTGCAGCGCTCCCGATCCCACAAAACATGCCTTCGAAAAATTTTCCCGGGCAATCGTAGTTGCGACCTCCTCCGCCCCCCCAAGAAACCTCTCTCCCGCTTTCTGGAGTATGGAGAACGTATCCAGGTAGTCGTCGGGCGAAGACACGTGGGCAATGCAATGGCCGGCTATCACCATGTTCGTGTAAGAACTAGTCATGGCCAGTCCGCGATCGTTCGCCGTGTCGTCCAAAGCGAGTACGAAGGCGCGGTCGGGCGCTTGTTCGCAGATTGAAGCCATCCGGCCCTGCTGGTTGCAGGTGACCAATAAGTGTCTTACCTTGGGATATTTTTGAAGCGCGGCGTCGATTACACCCAACCCCTCTGGACTGTCACCCGAACGGGAGAACGAAACCCACAAGTAGGGTTGATCGGCGAAAACCAAATCCTCAAGGTTTGTCAGCAGGCTCGTACTGGGAACTGCCCAAACCTCGCATCCCCACATCCGCCGCAATAGAAGGGTTAGTGCGCCGCCAATGTAGTCTGAAGTGCCTGCACCCACCAGGAACACCGTAGGGCGGCCCTGTTCTCCTGGACCAATGCCCGACTCCCTCAGGAACTGGCTCAGTTCCTGCCGCCGCTCCCCACAAATCGCGTATGTCTTCTGCCATGTTTCGGGCTGGTGGACGATCTCCCGCGGAGTGTATTGGATACCGCGCGCCTTCTTTTCTTCCTCGCTGGCGCCGAGCAACGCCTGTAGTCCGTCCGTCATGCGCCCCTGCACCACAAGCTGTCTCCTTTCATGACTGCTCAATCGTACTATACTACCAAATACTCGTAATATATAGAAATAATTAGCAATATCAACGGCAACATACCGAAACAACAGAAAACCACCTTAGCCTGAGTAACATGACAGAGCTATGGCCTCCTCATGCCGCATGCCGTCGCGTAGGAACTTAGGACTGTTCCGATGTGGTCTTGAATCATGTCGTCCGCATGTATCCCCAGTCCCCCGGACCTTATTGCCTCATACTGCGACGGCAAATATTGACTGATCAACGGTGGAGGCACCACGCAGCTATCAAGGTTGGCTCGAAGTTGAGCTAGTTCTTGCTGGACTTTCGAATCGTCCCAGTAGTACCGGCACCGGTCGCTGTAACTGTAGATGCGCGCCAAATATGTCTCGTCTTCGTCTCCGCGGTAATACGATCGCCAGTAAACCGGGTTGCGCAGCATGGCTGATTCGAGCGCTTCCCGGACTTGCGACAGACGAACACCTCTCCCACGCGCCAGAACTTCCCGCTCGATTGCGCTCAGGGCGAAGACAGCCTCCCGGAACGCGAATGTCAGCCACGGACCTACTTTCAGGATTGCGAAATGGTCTTCCACCATTTGTGCAAGAGCTGCGGGTTTCTGGTAGTCCGTCGAGTGCGCCTCGTAAGCCAGAGTGGGAGTCTTTGGTAAGGCGAGCGAGAGTTCCATCGCTTTCTTCCGGTCGTAGTCGAAAATCGCATTTTCGCCAAACTCCACTCCGGGCTGCACCACCATTCCAATTACCCGTTCCCACGCCGCTGCAACTCTTTGTTCGTCGAATGCCTTGTGGAAAAGTTCCAGGGTGTGCTGAACCTGATCGGCTGACGAGACTGCGGGATGCGCTCCTGGAACCTGTTCGCCACCCGGAGCCGGAACCTCGGTACCGATGACATAGAGGATTGGGGAAGAACCTTGCGGCAACTCTTCAGCCGCATTCTCCGCAGCACGACACAGGATGGCTGCTCGTCGCGCGATGGTGCGCTGGTCGGGTCCTGGCGTTGCATCATCGGCACACGCCATACTCGCATCGAGATGAATCTTCTTGTATCCGGCTCGTACACACGAGCGAACTAATTCACCAGCGTTGCGCAGCGCTACTTCCGAAGGCTGTTCCCGCCAGGGATACGGGCCCAGGTGATCGCCGCCGAGCAGCACTCGGTCCCCGGGGAGTCCAGCACGCTGCGCAGTGGAGTGAACAAAGTCAGCAAACTGAGATGGAGTTCGTCCGGTGTAACCGCCCAGTTGATTCACTTGGCTTGAGGTGGATTCGACGTGAAGTACCGATCCATCTTCGACGGCCTGCCGAACCGCTGCCGCAATGACACTGGGGTGAGCTGAGCAGACAGCGCACACTCCCACTTTCTCGGAGCGGCGATTTCGGCTGATGATCTCCTGTAATCGCTCGGTTGCGTTTTTGGGCTCAGGTTCCACGGTATGTGGCATCATGTGCGTGTCAGATGATCTAGGGCGCGTTTCCGATTGCGTTATATTGCGAATAGCTTCCTTTTACTGTCGATCGTTCTATATTGTCAAGCGGCAATCTCGGCTTTCGCAGCCTCGTGATCTGCTGCCGCTTTTGAACCTCATCGTTCCCGCGAATATCGTCAGGCTTCTGGACGGTCGGCGCGGGGACTTGGTGTCTGGAGGCGCGGGACGTTCGCGGAGAGCGGAGCCAACTTCGGACTTGGCCTCAAAGCAATAGAGCTTCGGGATCCCTCTAACTGGCCTCCGGAAGAGATGTTTTTTCGCACTTGACAACCATCTTGAACGGGAGTAGATGTTGAGCGCCTGCGAAATTGAAAGTAAATGTTCGTAATATTTCAAAAGCAACCTGCTGCCAAGGCGGGAGTTCTGGCTTCCCAGGAGAAAGCTCCATGAAACGCAATGTGTCAATAATGCAAAATGTCGGCGTCGTTCACGCCGCCCTCCTCATCCTCGTCCTGCTGCTGGCGCAGTCTGTTGCGGCGCAAGTTGGAGCTATCTACTATGTGTCGACCAGCGGCAACGATAGCAATCCCGGCACATTCGCCCAGCCTTGGTTAACCATCCAGCACGCGGCAAATACGGCCACAGCTGGCGCCACGGTTAACGTCCTAGGGGGCGTCTACAACGCGTATGTGAGTTTTCCGAATTCTGGAACGGCGTCGGAGCCAATTATCTTCCAGAGCTATCCCGTACTGGTTGGGACAACATTACAGGGAGCGGTGATCGACGGGACCGGCCTGAGTTGCTGCGGCTCATCGGGAACCGAGGGCCTCATCACGATCTCGGGAGCCCGGAGCTACATCACCGTCAACGGATTTGAGATTCGGAACTTAACTGCCACATCCAAGTCGGCGGTTCCGTGTGGTGTCTGGATCACGGGTTCGGGCACGGGAGTACAGATCCTGAACAATCAGATACACAACATTGTGACCACGTCGGAAAAAAGTGGGAATGCTTGCGGCTTGTTTGTTTACGGCACGTCACAGACTCCCATCACACAGTTGGTGGTCAGCGGCAACGAGGTCTACAACCTGAAGACCGGAAACAGCGAGTCAATGACCATAAATGGAAACGTAACTCATTTTCAGGTCACCAACAACATCGTTCATGACAACGACAATATCGGCATCGACGCCATTGGATACGAAGGTACCGGACCCGTCGGCTACGACCTAGCCAGTTATGGGGTGTTCAGCGGGAACACCATCTATAACATCAGCGGAATCGCGAATGTCGGTGAAGGCAGTTCCTACGACGCCGATGGACTCTATTGCGATGGGTGTGCGTGGGTCACGTTCGAGCACAATGCGGTCTTTCAGGTCGATTACGGCATCGAAGTGACCAGCGAGAATCAAGTCTGTCAAGCCAACGGAACTGAGTGGCCTGGCGCCTTCGGCGTGGGAACCCCTGCCAAAGCCAAGTTACCGTGCTATGGCATGTATACGACGGTCCGCAACAACCTTTTCTACTATGAGAATGCCTGCGGTAACTCCATAGGCGGTTATGGGCTTGCCACCACCAAGGGTGGGGGAAGCAACGGCGGAGGCAGCAGCTTCCACGACGTTTTCGTCAACAACACCCTGTTCGACAACGGCACGCAACCAGGCAACGACTCTGAAGGCACCCCAAGCGGCGATTTTCAGATTCAGTATCAGGTGGGCAGCTCTCAAGATGACTACTTCGAGAACAACGTCATCTACGAATCCGCCGCTTCACCCTATTCCACCTCACCCAATATGTGGATCAACAGCTACGTCCCCGCTAATCAGGCGTACCCAGCTACGCTGACGGCTGCTGGCCTAACCTATCCTGCCCCGCCGGCGACGCTGAATTGGAACCTGTATGGTTCGGCCGCGGGTTACCTGGAAGGTACGTCAATCTTATGGTCCGACGTGAGTAGCTACACGAATTTCTCAAACTACCAGACCACCAACGTGGGGAGCGAGGATGCAAACTCTGTGAACGCCGATCCTCTCTTTGTCGGTCTGGGAGCTTACCCTCCTAACGCCTACACCTCCCCGGGTTCGCCGACTGTTGGTGCTGGCAGCACCAGCCTCTCGTGCAGCGTTGGCTGGTGTGATCCTAATGGCAGTTCCCCCACCTCCATTTATGGCACCACCGACTTCCTCGGGAATCCCCGAACGAGCGGTTCCAATATTGACATTGGTGCCTACGAAAACACCGGAGTACTAACTGAGAACTCAATGGAAGTAAATTTGTCCTCGGCAGCATCGGGTCTCAACGGAGGCCAGTCGACCACTCTATCGGTCACGGTCACCGCTATTCCTGGTGGCGGCGGCGCGCCGAGCGGCACGGTGAGCATCATGAGTGGTTCAAGCTTACTGGAAACCGCAACGCTGATGCCGACCGGCGTCAACTCTACTGCAGTAACTCTGCCGCTCAGTGCGTCGCAGCTCGCGCAAGGCAACAACACGTTGACGGCAGTGTACTCGGGGAATTCGGTCTTGCCGTGTTGTAATCCATCGAACCCGCCGGGAGGATCGCAAACACCAGTTCCGTGGTACCCAAGCGCGACCTCGGCGCCAATCACCATCACAGAGACTCCTACCACTAGTCAGACGATCACGTTCACGACGCCACCTCCGGCGAGTGCGACTTACGGCAGCAGCTTCACGGTGGCCGCTACCGCCAGTTCGAACTTGGCGGTGACTTTCACGGCTTCCGGGGCATGTATCATTACGAGCGGCGGAACGAGCAGCGCAACCTACACAATGACCAGCGGGACCGGCACTTGTTCGGTGACCGCGAATCAGGCGGGCAACAGCGTGTACTTGGCTGCGACTCCGGTCACAGACCCTGTCAACGCGACGCAGGCGGCCACGTCGATCAACGTAACCAGCGTCAGCCCGGTCTCCGAGGACTTCGCGCTGGATGCGCCGGTGACGATCACCGCAATTCTCTCGTGGTCGGGTAGCGGAAGCGCACCCACAGCGAGTGCTGTGACGATCGGAGGCAACGGACCCAGCAGCTATGGAACGACGAACTGCTTGGCGCCTAGCGGCAACACGATGACCTGTACGAATACCTATACTCCAACTACCGCGGATACACCCGCTTCCTACACGGAGACAGCGGTGTTCTCGGGAGACGGCAACTATACCGGTTCGAGCAGTCCGCAGACGAATAACTTCACCATAAATCAGGCGACCGCACCGGGGGCGTTGACTTCCAGCCTGAATCCGTCCTTCCTCGGCCAATCGGTGACCTTCACGGCCACGATCACTGGCGAGAACGGACAGGTGAAGGGCCGCAAGCCTGCCAAGAACGGGATGAAGCCGATGGATCCGACCGGAACGGTGACTTGGAGCGCCAACACGGGCTGCAGCGTATCGACCGTAACCGGCAATCCGGGAACAGCGACCTGTACCACCACCAGCCTCCCGGGAGGGACCGATACGATTACGGCCACCTACTCGGGTGACAGCAATCACGGCGGAAGCACGGCGACGTTGAGCCAGGTAGTCAATTCGCCCACTACAACAATTAACGTAACCAGCGTGAGTCCGGCTGCGGAAGACTACGGAGCTGATTCACCAGTCACGATCGCGGCAGTGTTGGCGTGGACGGGCACCGGCCCGGCACCCACGGCGAGCGCGGTCACCATCGGCGGCACAGGTCCGAGCGGCTATAGCGCCACGACTTGTGGAGCGCCGAGCGGGACGACCATCACCTGCACGGCTAGTTATACGCCGACGGTCACGGATATGGCAGGCTCCTACACGGAAACTGCGACGTTCGCGGGAGACGGCAACTACGCTGGTTCGAGCAGTCCGCAGACCGGCAATTTCACCATCAACATAGCGAGTTCGATAACGTCGGTTGGTTCCACTCCGAATCCGTCGACCTACGCGACTTCGGTGACGTTCACGGCCACGATCAACGGCGAGAACAGCCTGGTCAAAGGGCGGCGCAACACGAGAGGGAAGCCGCTCGACGTAACAGGTACGGTAACTTGGAGTGCGAATACCGGCTGCGGCACGACCAACGTGACGACGGGTAATCCGGGAATCGCGTCATGTACGACTTCCTCGGCGACGCATCTGCCGGTGGGGACGGACACCGTTACTGCAAGCTATAACGGCGACAGCAACCACAGCGGAAGTTCGGGCAGCGTGAACCAAGTCGTCCAGGGCGGGATCGCGACCACGATTGACGTGACCAGCGTGAGCCCGTCGAGTGAAGAATTCGCTGCGGATACACCGGCAACGATCACGGCAGTGCTGTCGTGGACGGGACACGGCGTAGCTCCGACAGCGGCTAACATGACCATTGGCGGCAACGGGAACGGCACGTACGGTGCGACCAGTTGCGCGGCTCGTGTGCACGAGACGATTACTTGCACGGCGACGTACACACCGACGAATGCGGATGTAGCGGGAACCTACACGGAGACGGCAACGTTCTCCGGCGACAGCAACTACACTGCATCGAGCAGTCCGGAAACCAACAACTTCAGCATCGGATCGAACGCCTCGACCACGAGCGTCAGCTCCGGCCTGAATCCTTCGACGTATGGTGGATCGGTAACGTTCACAGCGACGATCACCAGCGACACGGGTGATGTAAAGGGACGGAAGCCTGCCAAGAAGAACGGCATGCAGCCGATGCAGCCAACCGGAACGGTGACATGGAGTGCGAACACGGGATGCAGCGCGAGC